>SESA01000002.1_pt1 | contig 215260 bp, 187 predicted proteins | sample 3171451 | NCBI WGS metagenome assembly SESA01 (sample SAMN06051862, study PRJNA518727) | freshwater metagenome | biome: subpolar coniferous forest; feature: holomictic lake; material: water; isolation source: holomictic Lake 227, 8 m depth | place: Canada: near Kenora, Ontario | collected...
TGACCTATGGAGGGAATGAGTAATTTAGGTCAGTTATTTATCTGAAAGTGAATGCTATAAAAATTAGTATTTTTTTTATTAGTTGAAATTTTACAGATTAGATTGGTAAAGGATTATGGTTTATTCAATAAAATAATCGCGTATAGTACGTGAAAATACTTTCCTGGTTTTTTTTGATAAAAGGTGTTATTTTGTATTACGCGAAAACGCGTGCAGTGAAGTTAATTTTTAAGACCAGCCCTAAATTTCATCCTAACTTTCCCTCATGATCAGTTTAATTTTTGTACCAGACGAACTGTCGCTCGATATTTCGATGGTTCCTTTCATATCCTTAATAATCTGATAACATATCGATAATCCGAGACCGGTTCCTTTACCTTCCTCCTTGGTAGTGTAAAAAGGGAGCATGATATTCTGAAGATCATCCTTATTGATGCCGATCCCGTTATCGGTAACTTCAACCAATATACGTTGATTTTCGTGCCAGGATCTGATTCCAATAAGCATTTCAACATCTTGCTGTCTGCTTATTTTTTCTATCACCGCGTCTTTGGCATTGGCCAGCAGGTTAAGGATGACCTGCTCAAATTTATAGGTGTTGCCAACTATTGGAGGAATTTGTGGTTCGAGTTGAAGATTGAGGCTGATGGCATGGTGTTTAAATTGTTCCAAAATCATCGAAGAGGCGTTTACGATACTTGAATTGACATTGAAGGCTGTATGTATGTAATCGTCCTGGCTTCTCGAAAAGGCTCTTATATGATCAATAATGTCCCGGATACGGATTATATTTTCGAAAATTTTGTTTGATTTTATCTTAAGAAATTCAACATCCACCTTTTCAGCTCTGGATGTCTCAAATAAAATTTTATCCATAACCAAAGAAATGGTATTCAATGGCTGGCCAATCTCATGTGCAATGCCGGCGGCCATTTCTCCCAGGATCGACATGCGGTCGGAATGGATCTGCTTTGCCTCCATTCTCATGCGTTGAGAGATGTCGCGAACGATGATCATGAATGAAATGGGCGCTCCATTTTGGTCCTGCATGAGTGTGGAGCTGATTTCGCCGGAAAACAGGGATTGGTTCTTCTTCTTAACTTTCAACCCGGTATATTGTGTAAACCCTTCATTCACTGTCTTTACAAGCAGTTCACCGAATATTTCATTCGCTTCTGGTGGAACGAATTGAAAAATATCTTTACCCAGCAGGTCATCTCTGGTATCGACACCAAATAAAGTAAGCCCGATCTCGGAAACCTCAATAATGATTCCCTTCAGGTCGATTAATAACATCGCATCAGGAGAAGCATTTAACATGGTTTTGTATTTTTCATCGATTACTTTGATGGCCTGCTCCGCCATTTTACGGTCAGTAATCAGCCGAATGGTACTCGCCACTCCAATCGCTTTCTCATTGATAAAGTATCTCTTTGCAGAATGAGACACCCACCTTATTGCGCCATGTTCATCAACAATCCGATATTCAAATTCTCTGAGTTCGTTCTCTTCATGATATACCCCATTCCAGGCCAACCTGACCATCTCAACATCATCGGGATGAATGATGTCGGGTATTTGAAGTCCGATAAATTTATCAACCGGATATCCGAGAACGGTTTCACATTGCGGACTGACAAAGAGTAAAATGCCATTGATATCGGTGAGGGTGGTGAGGTCGCTGCTATTGGAAACAACCGTTTTGAGCAATTCTTCGCTTTTCCGCAGTGAATCCTCCGTCAGTTTGCGCTGGGTGATATCAACTGCAGTCACCAGGCATCGATTATCCGGTCCGGCTGATATGCCTGCCAGGAGAATACAAATTGGCAATTTGCCATTTAATGAGATAGTTACCTCGCATGTTTCTTTGGCTTTACCGGAGAATATCCGCGAAAGAAAGAGATTAAAGTCTGTTTTTGTATCATCAGAAACAAAAAAATCAAATTGTAAATTTTTCAAATACGCGCGTTCCCCGCCTAACATCGCTCCTCCGCACAGGTTTAACTCTAGAATTTTTCCTTCTTTGGAAAGTGTAAAATATCCCGATGGGCTAAAATCGTATAATTCAGCATATTTGTCGTTCGCTGCTTTTGCTATCTGCTCATTGGCCCTTTTAAGCTCATCATTCTGTGTTTCCAATTCTACCTGATAGACCTGGAGTTCATGCGTGAGTTTAGCTGAATAGGCAATTGCAGCACTTAATTCACCTGCTCCTTTTGCCTTCTCTTCATTTTGGAAGGCCAGCTCTTTGTTGGCAATGAGCAGCTCATCGGCCCGTTTTGTCTTCTCTTCGTTTTGAAAGGCCAGTTCTTTATTGGCAATGATCAGCTCATCAGCCCGCTTTGCTTTCTCTTCGTTTTGAAAGGCCAGTTCCTCAATAAGTTCCAGAATTTTGGATTCTGCTTTCTTTCTCAGAAGTTCTTCTGCTCTTTGGCGCAGGATTTCGGCTTCGGATTTTTTACGTGTGTTTTTCAAGAACTGCCAGTTAGCACTATGACTTTGTTTGCCTTGTTTGGTGATGCGATAGAAGAGAAAAGGGCATGGACTGCCTCCTGTTTTCGTATAGGTTTAACAACGATGAATGACGTTGTAAACTTATACAAATATAGGCAGTTTTACTGTTTTGATTCGGATGGTGAAAAGCCATTTCAATAAGAATGGAGATGGGAAGGACTTTGTTAAGAGATATTTATGTGTGGCATTTGTGATAAAAATACGACTTAAAAATGGGAGGTGCTCAATTGCGATTGATTGCCGCTTCAGTCTATTTTTCTTCAAGAAATGTAACGATTCCGCTGTCGAGGTTATAATAGGCACCCACAACCACCACTTCACCGCTGTCGACAAGGTGTTTCAGCAACGGTTCAGATGTTTGCAAGGCAACAACACTGTTCATGATGTTGGCCCGGCAGGTAGCCTCGGCATCCTGTCCTATGGTAGCTTTTACTGCCGGCTGGATAGCAGCAACGATCGAATTGATATGACCCGGGGCGACCACTGTATCGCGTGCGGCGGCAATCGCGCCGCAGTGCTGATGCCCGAGCACCACAATCAGCGATACATGAAGGTGTTCAACGGCATATTCCGTGCTGCCGGTTGTTATGTCATCAAGGATATTACCGGCCTCCCTTTCAACGAAGAGATCACCCAACCCCTGGTCAAAGAGGATCTCAGGACTTGTCCGCGAATCAGAACATCCCAGGATGACTGCAAACGGATGCTGGCCTTTGGCAATTTCCTTGCGCCGGTCATCATTTTGACGGAGATGCAATGCCTTCCCGGAAACGAAACGGAGGTTTCCTTCAATAAGTAATCGCTTCGCCTCTCCGGGTGTCATTTTCTCCACAGGCCGGTCCTGCCCTGAAACAAGATTGAACCCGTTGAAACAGGGCATGAGAAAACAGGCAAGGATTAAAGGGGTGAGTTTTTTTATGATCTTCATACATTGAGTGTTACAGGCCTGGTTTAGTTAAATTAATTAAAATGGAATTATTATTTAAGCAGGATCCCAATTCAGCAAAAGAAATTTCTATCGAAATAGTTAAATCCATGGCCTCGATCGCATGGGGGAACGCAAAATAACCATCTATCTTTATATAAATAAACCCATTCCTGATGTAGTAGTTATCAAAAACGCTTTCTTGTATTTCTGACACCAGAAAAGCATCTTCATAGGTTTTCTTGTCCCCAAAGGCATCAATCCATTCCTGAACTTTATAATTTTTCCGGGCGGCATCCAGCTCCTTTTGAATGCGTGTTTTTATTTTGTTTTTCAGTTGAGGCAATTTTCCAGGATCAATCTCTTTCAATAAAGCAATTTCTTTATTGCTGATCAAATCGAACGAGTGATGAATTGTTCCTGTTGACAAGTAGGGACCCATGTATTCCCAGTCAAAATACAGGCTGACGATACATTTCTCAGCGAAATTATAGCCCACCTTGGGCTTTTTACCGGCATCATCTGCATATTCCTTTAATTCATCAGCCAAGGTATTCCCTTGTGTCAGAATTAATTTGTCGGCACCTGGAATTTTAGCACAAGTTTTAAAGGATGGATTGACTTTGTATAATTTCACCGACAGCAGTTTATTGCTGTTCGGCTTTCTCCAGTTTCCCGTCATACTGTCTTTGAAATTCTCACAGGTGAAAATACCGGTAATTAAACCATCCCTGTTCTTTTCATTCATGAGTACATGACTGCCATTCATTGATCCTGATATGGATATCGTGTCTCCGTTTTTTTTGTAGAAGTACGATCCAACAAGGGATGAATCGGTTGTTCCTGCGCTCAAATTAAACCATACCGGCATATTATCTGAAATATATCCTTCATAGGATTGGCTTTTAAGCAGCTCAGGATATCCGATGACTAAAAAAAATGCAAGGAGCAAAGTTTTATTTGTCATTCTATTTGATTTTACTGACATTCCAAAGTATAAAAATAGGTAAAATTGGTCATCTTTTCGGGGAATGCGAATAAAAGAGGAAAATTGCCCCCGGGATGATAGGGATCCATTGCGTAAAAAATGCCAGGCGTTTATTAAATTATCCCGAGTGGGGAGGCATATACTTCTTATTTGGTTAATTTTACCCGACGAAAAATCGAACACCATGAAAAGAAAGCTCACTTTTTTACTCGCCATCAGTCTTTGTTTAACATCGGCAGCGCAGATTCACCCCCATTTCACCAAGGGAAAGAATTATCATGTTAAATCTGTTTTCACCAGGCCAATTCCGGATAATATCCGGATCGGTACCAGGCAACCGAATGAAACAGTGCTCAGCAAATCTGTGCTTTCGGATGCATCAACCATGCAAACCTTCTATGATACGCAATCAAATCGCAGTACATCTGAGAAGGTATACATGTATCCTGACGGGACCATCGGGGTGTGTGGAACGATGGCACATGATACCAATTTTACTGATCGTGGAACCGGTTATAATTTTTTCAATGGAACTGAATGGGGGCCGGCTCCGGCGGCAAGAACGGAATCGGTAAGAACCGGTTGGCCCTGTATTGCTCCATGCGGAACCGGGGAAATTACGGTCGCACACAGGGGAGGATATGGACTGGTGTTCATGAAACGCGCCACCAGGGGAACCGGAACCTGGACAGAGAGTGTAATTGAACCGCCGGCCGGGGTTGCAGGTTTGTTTTATCCCAGAATGGTCACCAGTGGTGTCAACCGTGAAACAGTTCATGTGATTTGCAATACTGCCGATACAATAGCCGGGGGGACAATCTACAACGGTCTCGATGGTGCACTGATCTATAATCGTTCACTCGATGGCGGCCTTTCGTGGGAGGGATGGAGACAGCTTGATGGATTGACATCGGCAAATTATAAAAATTTCGACAATGATGCAAATGTTTTTGCGGAACCTAAAGGTGATACCATTGCCTTTGTTTACGGCGGAGAATGGCAGGACCTTGGATACCTGAAGTCAACTGATAACGGCGCTACCTGGACCAGGTCGCTTGTTTGGGAAAATCCATGGGTTCTCTACAATGGTCCTTTCCCGACTGAGGAGTTCTATACTACGGATGGAAATGTTGCCGCGGCACTCGACAAAAACGGGAACCTTCACATTGTGGCCGGATTGTCGCGGACCTCCAAAGAATCGAATATGGGGATAATCCCTTATCTCTGGGCAGACGGTTTGCTTTACTGGAATGAAACCATGCCGAAATGGAATACAGTTCTGGACCCGGACACACTTTATACGAATGGGAACATCATTGGATGGGTGCAGGATACAACTGTGTTTAATGCCGACAGCACCGCTCTGGCATTTTATGGGAGCGGCATGAGCAGCCAGCCCTCCATGGTGATCGACGACCTCAATCGAATCTTCGTGGTCTGGTCGGGTGTTACAAACAACCGTGATAAAGAAAATCACCTTTACAGGCGAATCTTTGCACGGGTTTCTACGACCGGGGGTTCCACATGGGGCGATACCATCGTACCGCTCACTGACGGACCAGAATATGAATTTACTGAAGCTGTATATTCATCGATTTCGCCCAATTCGAACGATAATTTGCAGATCGTCATTGAAACAGATTCTTTAGCCGGCACTTATGCCTGGACCCTTGTCGGGCACCCAAGTCAACCTAACTTTACCACCAATGATATCACATTTCTGAACCCGACCAAGGCCAGCATCCTTTATCCCCATACAGGGATTGAGGAGAAGCAGGTACATGTCCTCACAGCCAGATTGTGTCCCAATCCTGTAAAGGACCAGGGAAACCTCAATCTTTTTTTACAGGAAGGCGGGAATTTAACCCTTGAGGTGACAAATATTTTTGGCCAGAAGGTGATGTCGGCCGACAAAGGATTTTTCGACATTGGAAATCACCAGGTGACCGTTGATGTCCATGGTTTACAATCCGGATTGTATTTTTACACCCTGCATCTGAACGGGCAGGAATACACAGGTAAAATGGTGGTGAACAGGTAAGCGTAAATTTACCTGCTGAAAATTTGATGTTTTCCGGCGGCTATTTTTGCTGTGACTGGCGGAATGAATTTCCCAGCCGATCAAGTCCGGCGGAGCAATCGCGGCCTGGAATGCATGCTTCGATCAAAAATAGTTTATCCTTCTCACTGATTGCAGTTTTCATGGCCTGTTCCAATTCTTCCTCGGTCGTAACTTTGATCCCGGTCGCGAAGTTCCCTTTGTCAAACATCCCGGGCAACTGTGCATACTGCCACATCTGGATATCATTATAGGGCCCATCCTTATGGAGGTAACGTTCGATGAGATAGCCATCGTTGTTAATGATCACAATCACAGCCGGGCAACGTTCCCTGATCAGTGTTGAGACCTCCTGTGCGGTCATCTGGAAGGCGCCGTCGCCGGAAAGGACAAACGGCCGTTTCCCGGGTCGGGCGAGGGCCACGCCCAGGGCCGCAGGTGTGCAGAACCCGATGGAACAATAGTAAGCCTGGACAATGAAGTTCTCAGCTTCTTCGATATGGAATTCAGGAGTTGCACAAAAAGCATCCCCGGGTTCCGAAAGAAGGATCATTTGGTCATCGAGATGGTAGTTCAGGCATTCGTATAATCGGATGGCAGTGAGGGTGCGTGAAGGCTCGGGTATAAAAGGTTGCTTCGGACGATACGATTCGGCCGGGTGGGAATGCAGGTATGAACGTGGCTGAACAACCAGGGTCAGTTCACGGATAAAATCGCCAAGCTGAACCTGGTGATAAAAATGGCTGCCGATCCGAACCTCGCCTCCGCCAACAGTGATCATTCGACGGTTGTCGAGGTTGAGGCTGAACAATCCTGTATCCAGATCCGTCATCCAGGCGCCGAGTGACAGGAGGCAGTCGGATTGTTCGATCTGGAGCCGAACTTTTTCCTTGCTCCATCCGCCCTGATAAATACCGGTGAATTGTGGGTGAAGTTCAGGTAATACCGATTTGCTGCTAAGCATGGTGGCAAATGGAACCTCGGTTGTTTCAATCAACTGAAGCGCTTCCTTTCCAAGACCGAACCTGAGCAGTTCGATGCCGGCAAGCATAATGGGACTGGAGGATTTGTTTATTAATTCGGCGGCCTCCCTTACTGATTCTGACAGGCTCTCGGGGTTGGATTTTAACGGAACAAACGTAAGGGGTTCCTTTGGTTCGCGGCAGGGGGCGTGTGTTATATCAGCCGGAAGTTCCAGATAAACGGGCAGCTTATGTGCCATGCAATTCCGGATCACGCGGTCGATTTCTTCGGGGGCGGTATTGGGGTCAGCCAAAAGGGCAGCATCTGCCGTGATAGTTTTAAAGATGTCGAGCTGCAGGTAGTAATTTGCCACGAGATGATGCACCAGGGCACCAGCTTCCCTGCGCCGGGCCGGGGGAGCTCCGTTGATGATGATTACAGGAACATGTTCTGCATAGGCTCCTGCCACTGCATTTATAATGCTCAGTCCTCCAACACCATAGGTTACAACTGCAGCTCCGATTCCGTTCAAACGGGCATAACCGTCGGCTGCATAACCAGCGTTCAACTCATTGCAGTTCCCAACCCACTGGATTGGACTTTCAACTACATCATCAAGGAAATCGAGGTTGTAATCGCCGGGCACTCCGAAAAGATGTTTAATACCAATCTCCTGAAGCCGTTGGAGTAGGTAAAGAGAAACAGTGTAGTTTTTGCTCATAGTTTGTGACTTTATAAAACGTTTTAATGTTCAAATTTAACTTACCTCTTTGAATTCATCTAAATTTTCCTTTTCGCTTTGGCAGAACTTATCCTTCGGTCAGGAATTTTAGTATTCAAAATTCCGATCCGGATCATTAATTAAAAAATTTCCCCTGTGCTACGATCTTGTCATCCTTACGCAACACATGATAGATAAACATGCTGGAACTGGGACTATTAGCTGTAAATGGCCTTATTGAAGGTGACTGGATCGGTTGGGACCAGATCATCCGGCCTGTGAAATCAAAAATGACCAGTTTGAGTTTTGAATAATCAGGACAGCGTGAAAAGTCAAAAAGCGTGTTCCCGTCCGCGCTTTTTATAATTCTCACCCATTGAGAAGATACTTCTCCCATAATGAAGATTGCGGTGGTTGTCTTCCATTGATCATAAAGGGTTTGCAGCGAATCGATCGGGTCGACCGGTACCAGTCCCGAAAAGCTTTGAGGGTAGGCCATCCAAAGGTCAAGGTACAGGCTGTCGGGTGAATTGTTTGGACGTGCCACACGAAGAAACGAGGATAGTGATGAACTGTTTCGGGGTGCACAGCGGGTGTCGGCTCCAATAACCTTGGCACCCTGGAGGGCAGCCATCAACCGGTCGGCAAGTGTTCCCTGGGTCGAAAGAAAGCGGTTCTGCATCGAATCGATGATGCTTTGGCCGAGCAGGATATTTCCCTGGATGGAATAGAAGATACTTGCTGTGTCATTTTTATAGTTTGAACAATTGGACCCGGTATATGCTGCTGCCCGGGATTGATTGTTCCTGAAATCAACAATGCCATATTGCCGTGTCGTTGCATTCCCCTGTGCATCATGGGTTACAAGCCAGGTAATAATCTGCTGTGGGGATTCCCCGGCAATCATATGGGCATGTGCATTGGTCTGGTTTGTACTGTTCCAGGCAGCCTGCGTATGAATGGCTCCAATCCCCGGGATGACATCGCTCAGAATGGCAGCCCCATGAGGGTAGGAGGGGCTGGAGGTGACACATGACGCCCCTGCACTTCCGATTTCACCGGTCAGTGTATCCACAGCGACAATGGAGAAGGTATCCTGAGCCATGACCTGTCCGCATTGAAAGAGAAGGGCTGAAATGGCAATCAGGAAAGTTTTCTTGAATTCGGAAAATCGCATGGAGTTAATTTTGGATAAAATTCATATTTCACATGGATAAATTTTTCATAAAATTAGTTTGTTTTCGTCATTTTCCAATAGCATCTAAATGATTTATTCCCATGAAGCATGCGCTGCGATTTGCAGCACCCTAAAAACTGTTTATTCCGGCAATCCTTTTATTTCGTAATTTTACAACGTATTTAGCAGATTCTCAAAATTGAAGCAACTTTTCTTCCTGCCCCTGTTTTTACTCCTGACCTGTTCAATGTTAGGGCAAACCAATACCGATTTTTGGTTTGCTGCGCCTGAAGTGACTTCCCAACATGGAGATGAACCAATTTATTTACGGCTTACCTCCTTCGGCCAGAGTGCAAACGTTACGATTACCGAACCGGCAAATTCGGCAAATTTCGCTCCCATCAATATTACCATATCGGCAAATTCAACTTATACTGTCAACCTGACCTCACGTAAATCTCAGGTCGAATGTCAGCCTCCGGATGTGGTCAAAAACTTCGGGCTTCATATTCATTCCGATACGCCCATCACGGCCTATTATGAAGAAGCCAATACATACAATCCCGAAATATTCACCTTCAAAGGGAATAATGCTCAGGGCACCTCTTTTATTATCCCGGGGCAGAATGTGATGGATAATTATCCATATTCCGTTGAGCCAAAGGCCTATAATTCTTTTGATATCGTGGCAACGGAAGATAATACCACCGTCACCATTACTCCTCAAAAAGCCATACAAGGTCATGCCGCCGGAGTTTCATTTACCAAGACCCTTAACAAGGGGCAGATATACAGCGCCCGTGCAACTGGATTTACGGGCCTCCTTCACCTCCAGGGATCATCTGTTACTTCAGATAAACCGATATGCATTACGGTTAAAGATGATTCAGATAAATATCCGGGTTTGAATGCCTGGGATCTCACGGGTGATCAGATCGTTCCTGTCAGCATCGTTGGGAAGGAATATATCGTGGTACGGGGATATACGAATCAGCCCATGAATGACTGGGCCTTTATTACGGCGACTGTCAATGGAACCAGCGTATATGTTGACGGTGTCATCGCTGCGTTGCTGAATACAGGGGAAACCTACCGGTTTCAACTCATTCCCACCGATTTATCCGCATTTATCATGGCAACCCAGCCTGTTTATGTCTGGCATCTGACAGGTTATGATGATGAGGCCGGCAGCGCTTTACTGCCTCCTATGAATTGCACTGGTTCAACCCAGGTGGCCTTCACCCGTTCAACCCAGTATTCCTTTCAGTTAATTGTTCTGACCAAGGCAGGAGCCCAGGGTTCCTTCACTCTTGATGGAGACCCTTCCAAAGTTACGGCCTCCATGTTCTCTTCTGTTGCCGGAAACCCTGCCTTCGTTTTTGCCAGGATTCCATTTACGCCCGGGGACCTGCCTGTTGGTGCGCACATCCTGGCCAATTCACAGGATATTTTTCACATGGGCGTGATCCACACCTATGATGCCGGGCAATCAGGCTGTGCCTATGGTTATTTCTCTGATTTTGCCAGCCTGAACCTGGGAGCTGACCAGTCGGTGTGCCCGGGCGCCACCTATACTTTTGATGCCGGCCCGGGCCGCCTGAGCTATGAATGGTTTTACAATGGGAGCCCATGCGGGAGTACTCAGACCATCACCGTTTCAAACCCGGGGTTGTATTCTGTAACAGTCAATGACCATGGATGCATTTTGTCGGATGAAACCCAGCTTTTCAATTTCACAGCACCCAGCCCGGTTATTGACGGAGTGACCAGTTTTTGCCAGGGGGAATCGCAACAGCTCAGTGTCACCGGCACATACAATTCCTATTTGTGGACCACGGGAGCAACCACCCAGGCTATCACAGTCAGCTCCAGCGGCGCATACGGAGTCACCGTAACCGATGAGAACGGATGCCAGGGAAGTTCCTCCGTCAATGTGACCGTGAATCCATCTCCGGAGTTAACGAATAACCCCACAAGCAAATCCATTTGCTCCCTCGACAATACCAATATTAATCTTACGTCAAATGTTGCAGGAGCGCTCTTTACCTGGACCTCTGTTGTAACTTCAGGATCAGTGACAGGCAACAATTCCTCCACTCAACCTGGTTTGCTGATCAATGATCAACTGATCAATGGCGGTCTCAATGATGGCGTTGTGAAATATTCCATAACACCCCAGGCCAATAATTGCTATGGCCCTGTTGTCGATTACCTGGTAACTGTTCATCCCACCCCGCATCTTACCAACAGCCCCCTCACAAAGACGATTTGTTCCTCGGCCAATACGAATATCAGCCTGACTTTTAATGTTCCGGGAACACTTTTTACCTGGACCTCCGTTGTTACTTCAGGCACGGTGACAGGCAATAACAACTCAACACAGCCCGGATTGCTGATCAATGATATTTTGATCAATAACGGAATCACCGATGGTGTTGTAAAATATTCCATAACACCCCATGCAAATAATTGCCCCGGCCCGGTTGTGGATTATTTCGTGACTGTTCATCCCGCACCGCACCTGACCAATAATCCTGCTGCAAAATCAATCTGTTCAGCAACCAATACGAATATCATTCTGACTTTTGATGTGCCCGGGACATTGTTTACCTGGACCTCCATTGTTACTGCAGGCTCAGTGACCGGCAACAACAATTCAACCCAGCCTGGATTGCTGATCAATGATCAGTTGATCAATACAGGAATTACGGATGGGATCGTGAAATATTCCATAACACCCCGTGCCAATAATTGTAATGGCTCCGTTGTCGATTACTTTGTGACAGTTCACCCCAATCCGCACCTGACCAACAATCCTGCCGCGAAGACTATTTGTTCATCAAGCAACACGAATATCAGCCTGACTTTTGATGTTACAGGGACACTTTTTACGTGGACCTCGGCTGTCACCTCCGGATCAGTGACGGGCAACAACAATTCAGTACAACCCGGATTATTCATCAATGATCAGCTGATCAACTCAGGCCTCACCGATGGCGTTGTCAAATATTCCATCACCCCCCGGGCCAATAATTGTAACGGCCCGGTTGTTGATTACTTTGTGACTGTGCACCCCGCACCGCACCTGACCAACAATATAACAACAAAGACAATTTGCTCCTCAGGCAATACAAACATCTCCCTGACTTTTGATGTTTCAGGGACGCTTTTTACCTGGATTTCAATTGTTACTTCCGGTTCGGTGTCAGGCAATAACAATTCAGCACAGCCAGGATTGCTTATCAATGATCAGCTGATCAATACCGGCAACACGGATGGTGTTGTGAAATATTTCATTACACCCCATGCCAATAATTGCAACGGGACCGTTGTCGAATACACAGTAACAGTGCATCCAAATGCCATGGTCAATCCGATTAACCCGCAAATCATTTGTTCCGGCTCTCAAACCCTGCCTGTTCCTTTGACCTCCAACGTGTCAGCACCTTCAGTTGATTATTCCTGGACGGTTATTTGCGATCCCGGGATCCCGGTTTGCCCCGCATCCGGTAGTTTAATCACTATTCCGTCGGATGCAATCTCCAACAACGATCTGTTGCCCCGGTATGCTAATTATACAATTACTCCTTCGGTTGGAGGTTGCCAGGGAACCCCTTTGACAACATACAGGGTCCAGGTCAATCCCAGCCCTACCGTTACTAACTCACCTTTATCCCAGCAGATTTGTTCAGGCACGAACACCGCCCTTGTGGTGCTTACCGCCAATGTAAGCGGAACCACATTTGACTGGATTGCTACTCCTTCCTCAACAGCCATCACCGGTTATCAGTCAGCACCCGGAGCAGGGAATATTATACAGCAGACCATTAACAATTCATCTGCGGATCAGGGTTTTGTAAATTATCATATTATTCCTTCTTCGCAAAGCGGGATGGCCTGTCCCGGTGCTCCCGCCGACTACAAGATCTTTGTCAATCCACTGCCAACTCCTTTTATCACCGGGGAGCAACAGGTATGCAATGACCAAACCGGAACGGTCTACTCAACTCCCTCTGTTGCAGGTCATGACTATATCTGGACCGTTACCGGTGCTTTAACCTTTACCGGAAACCACACCCATACGATCGCAGTTGACTGGGGGTTGGGTCCGGTGGGCACGGTTCAACTCACGGAGGTCGACCAGAACTATCCAACAAACTGCAGCACCATAACCCCGGTTAGCAATATCATAATCTATCCGGCACCTGCTCCTGTAATTAGCGGAGCAGCAAGTCCATGCGGACAGACCCAACAGGTATATACCATCGTTGTCCCAATGGCAAATCATTCTTATAACTGGGCAGTTACGGGCGGGAATACGACATCCTCAATTAACTCCAGTGTCAGTGTGACGTGGGGCAATACCAATCCCGTTTCCCTGGATGTTACGGAAACCATTGCTTATCCTTCGGGATTGACATGCTCGGCTCATGCTCCCGCTTTTCCCATCACGCTGAATCTCATTCCTGATGCTGCAGGTGAAATATCCGGACCATCTTCAGTTTGCCAGGGTCTACCCCTTGCTTTTACTGTCGGTTCAATACTCAATTCCGATAGTTATAACTGGTGGTATGCTCCATCAACCGGTGCTGTAATAACTAATAACGGGAACAGTGCTGAGGTGTTTTTCGAATACACCTCCGGAACAGGTAGTCTGTATGTCCAGGGGCAAAAGACAGGCTGTGCTTCAGGACCGGTTTCACCTGCACATGCAGTCACGGTGTATACTCCTCCGAGTGTAACTTTGCAGTCCTGCAACGACCCTGTTACTACGAAGGGGGCGAAGCCATTTCAGCTGAAGGGAGGCCTCCCATTGGGCGGATACTACAGCATTGACGGGGCTATGCTGCCAAATAAAATCCTGGACCCGGCGACCTTAAGTTCAGATCAGCCCGACCACATTATTTCCTATACCTATACTAACCAGTACAACTGTACCATCAGCAAAACCCAGGCACTGAAGGTGAATCCCGTCTCAAATTTCACCTGTAAAAACACGTTGACCGATATCCGTGATCAGAAAAGCTATCCCACCTTTGAAATTATATCAGGGATCAAACGCCGCTGCTGGATGTCGGCCAACCTCAACTATGGAACATACCAGCAGGGATTTGTGCCGCAAACAGACAACTGTATCGTTGAAAAATACTGTGCGGGAAATGATCCTTTAAAATGTGCGGAAGCCGGAGGGCTTTATCAATGGGATGAACTGATGACCTTTTTACCGGCGGACAATTCCCTGGCTGAAGGCATGCAGGGGCTGTGCCCGCCCGAATGGCACGTGGCGACAGAATCGGAATGGGAGGAGCTGATAAATTACTCAATGGGTCCCGGTATAGCCGGATGGCAACTTTTAGATCCCTGGCCCCAATATGGTTTTCACGCCGAAAACCTCGGAATATTGTATCAGAATTATATTTGGTCCTTTGTGCCTCCCAAGTTTTCCGCAACCATATTCTGGACTTCGACCGTGAGCCAGTCGGGAGATGGAAGGATTGCCAGCCACGGCATGAATGAGATCAATGCAAGTGTATCCTCCTATTTCTCAAGCCGGAGCAATGGGTTCGCCGTGAGATGTGTGAAAGATTAGCGAGGTCAGGAATTGTTGCGAAGGATATCCAGAAATTCAAGTGCAACCTTATCCAGGTCGAATTCCTGACGGAGAAAGTCATATCCATAATCGCCCGCTTCCCTTAACAGGATCCGGTTTTCGGCAAGATAGATGATTTTTGCGGCAAGGTCGGCGGCATTCTCTGGCTCAAAGGCCCATCCCGCCTTGCCCTTTTCAACGATCAGCTCTTTTGCTTCGCCTTCAACGCCAAGAAGCACTGGTTTGCGCAGGGCAAGGTTTTCAAATATTTTTGAAGGGATGGCCCCCTTAAACAGGTCCAGTTTCCTCAGTGGGATCAATGCCACATCCGATGCACGGATGACCGGAATAACTTCACGCTTTGGCATGTTATCGAAAAAATGCAGGTTGGAGAGGTTCATCTCCTTCTTCAGTGTCATCAACTGTTCGCGCACCGGACCACTGCCAACCATGATAAACTGAACATTCGGTTGATTTTCAAGTATTTTAGCCGCATGGAGGATCACCTCCAGCCCCTGGGCATGCCCAAGGATTCCGGCATACAGGAGAAGAAAATCATCCGGTTGAAAACCGTTATTTAAACGCCACAAAGGATCAGCCGGGATGTTGTTCAATTCATCAATATCCACCCCGTTCTTAAGCCAATGGACCCTCTTTGCCGGGAAACGGCTGGAAATGTTTTTCACGATCCCCTGCGTTTGCCCGGTCACCATCACTGAGTTCCTGTAAAGAAATTCCTCGAGGATGGTGGATATTTTTATCAGAAACGGATTTGTGACAAGACCCAGTTTTTCGGCACTTTCCGGCCATAAATCCGATACGTTGAATATCAGTTTTGCCCGTTTTATCAAGGAAAGGAGCCATGCTGTTATTCCAAGGAACAATGGCGGTGATTCACAAAAGATGAAGTCCTGGCTGCTGCATTTAAACAAACCGACTACAAAGGAGCTCTTTACGAAGCTGAAATAGTTGACCAGCCTGGGCAGGATCGATTTACTCGCTCCTGCGTAAATCCAGCAGCGATGAACCGGGATTCCCTCAATTTCCTCATAGGCATAGAATTTCCCCCGATATCCTTCATAAATGCGCATTTGAGGGTAATTGGGCATCGCGGTCAGCACCACGACATTCACCCCTGATTTTTTCAATCGTTTCGCGAGTTGAAGCAACCTGTTTTGAGGAGCACCGGTTTCAGGAGGAAAATACTGGGTTATGATCAGGAAGTTCAAACGTCGATGCTTTTTAGTGACTCAAAATTACTATAAATCCCGGTTGTCGATCATTGTTTAAGTAATCTTATCAGGGTTATTTCGGTGGCGATAAACAGGAGAACCAGCAAGATGCACCATTTCCAAAGCGGTGTTCCCTGCTTTATTTGATGAATTTCACCGGTTATTGAAGATTTTTTTTCTTTGATGATTCGTATGTCTTTGACTGGCAGTCGCTTGATCTGTTCTCCCAGCTCCGTGATGGTATAACAGGACAGATCGGATTCCCTCCTGTTGAAATTGAATGCAACCCCGGAGAGCGGAACCTCCCCCTTTGTAATCCTGTAAAAGCCGGCCTCCCTGATCTGGTCGTAGGTGAGCAGTGAAATAGTTGCTCCAAATTGGTTTATTCCGGGGATTATCTCAAAATCGCTGTCTGTTTTTTTAAGTTTATACAGGTTGGCTTCGGTCAGGGTATCAGACGGAACTTTGATAATCGCATTTTCTCCGGTGATGTAATACAATGGGGGCATTAAATTGCTTAATAATGCGATATTATAAAGGGTTGGAACGAAGATCATGTGTTTTGGGAACAGGGTCCATGAATCATCCAGCGGTGAACAAAAGAGGTATATTCTCCCCTTTTCAAAGGAGGCTGTGATCAGAAATGGCTGATTATCATGAAGTTTGAGCAATGCTTCGGCTCCGCTCTGAATTTGCTGTTTATTAACGAAATGCTTAAAGACTAAGGGAAGGTCGATGTTGTCGGGAAGGTTCACCTTTCCCTGTGCGTTTTTTTCGAAAACATCATTGTAAAGCGCACTCTCAACTTTAATGGTCCCAATGCGCTGTTTCACCGTGTCAACCGGCCCATATCCCCCGAGGTTGAATTGCGATAGCAGGGAGTTATAGGATTCAGTTCTGCCATTTAAGGGAGGGAAAATTACCAGGTTTCCCCCCGAACGAACAAAGTGACCAATTTCTTTGGCCAGTCCCGATGAAATTTCCTCAGGGCTGTTCAATATCACCAGCGAGTTGGAGAAGAGCTTCGCGTAGTCAACCTGTGATACCGGATTATTTGTAAAACGAATGGTTGAATCATTGCCAAACAAAGCATTCAGGTACTTGTTCCCACTTTTTTCATTTATTGACAGCACCGGAATGGATGGTAAAACAGGATAGGTAAAGTACATTTTGTCGTCATAGACGATCGGATAATCAGTAATTTCAACCAGTCCATACTGGGTCCCTGCAGAATTTTCTGTATATGACAGCGTTAATTCCGTGGTGGAATTTTCCCTGGCTTCCATGGTGGCCAGCGACTTTTGAACCGAATTGATGGTGAGTTTTACCGGAATTTTTTCCAGGGATGCATCAGAGGCATTTCGAATGCGTACACGAAGCCTGACCGGCTGGTTTGGCTGATGGACCGGAGAGAGAAAATAGACGGAATCAATGTAGAGGTTATTCTTCTTTTCGGCAGACAGCGGGATCAGGAACCAGCTAATGCTGGTATCGGGTTTGGAGGCAAGCAGTTGTGAGGTTGATTTTTGAAAATCGGAGATAAGATAGGCGTCAAAATTCATCCGGGTGGTTTCCTGAAGCATGTCATTTTGCCGGCTGATCACCTCCGGCAGTGTTCTGGACGAAGGGGAGACCTGGACCTCGCCGATAAGTTTGCGCAGTTCGTCGGGGGTGACAAACCGCTGATGCCTTCCTTCAAAATCATTGGTTACCAGTTGAAACAGGTCGGATGGAGTATAAGCCGACACGATTTCCAGTGCCTTGGTTTTTGCAAGATCCAGCAACTTCCCTTCCGAAGTGATGGCATCCATGGAAAATGAGTTGTCAATATAGATGCTTATCGCCTGCTGACCAGTCATTTTTTTAAGCTGCCGTGATGCAGGAATATAGGGCTGGGCAAAAGCAAGGACAAGGAATGCGATGGCCAGCAACCGCGCCAAAAGGATGAGGAGCTGTTTCAGCCGCGACTGTTTTTTTGTCTCCTGCTGGATTTCCTGCAGCCAGCGTACATTGGTAAAGTAGACCTTCTTGAATTTTCGAAAATTGAAAAGGTGAATGAGAACCGGGATTGCCAGTGCCCCCAAGGCAAACAGGAAGGACGGGTGAATGAATTGCATGGCCAAAGATAAAAAAAATCCCGGCTGGAGGGCCGGGATTTAAGCAGGGGAGGGTTGCCCCATTGATTTTTAGATTATGCCCTGGTCAAGCATGGCGTTGGCCACTTTAAGGAACCCAGCAACGTTGGCACCTTTTACATAGTTCACGTATCCATCCTTGTTCTTACCATATTTCACACAGGCGGCATGGATGCTGCACATGATTTCATGCAAGCGTTCATCAACCTCTTTTATCGGCCAGCTCAGTTTCATGGAGTTCTGCGCCATTTCGAGTCCGGAAGTGGCAACACCTCCTGCATTTACGGCTTTACCGGGTGCAAAAAGGATTTTATTTTCAATGAACTGTTCAACAGCCTCAGGTGTGCTTGGCATATTTGCTCCTTCAGCAACACACATAACTCCGTTCTTGATCAGCGTGATGGCATCTTCCTTTCCGAGTTCGTTCTGGGTGGCACATGGCAGTGCAATATCGCATTTCACTTCCCATGGACGCTTTCCCTGGTGAAATTGTGCATTGGGGAACTCATAGGAATATGGTTTAACAATATCCTGGTTTGAAGCCCTGAGTTCGAGCAGGTAGGCGATTTTCTCACCTGAAATACCATCCGGATCATAAATATAACCATCGGGACCGGAGATGGTGACAACCTTGGCACCAAGTTCTGTTGCTTTGATGGCAGCACCCCATGCCACATTCCCAAAGCCGGAGATGGCCACAATTTTACCCTTAAAGGTTTCGCCTTTGGTGGCAAGCATTTCCTTGGCAAAATAGACTGCGCCAAATCCTGTTGCTTCCGGGCGGATCAGACTGCCACCCCAATTCAGACCCTTGCCGGTCAATACACCCGTGTTCTCACGGGCCAGTTTCCTGTACATCCCATACATAAAACCGATTTCACGGCCACCTACGCCAATATCCCCTGCAGGAACATCGGTTTCAGGACCAATAAGTTTCCAGAGTTCCAGCATGAATGACTGGCAGAAACGCATGATCTCGGCATTTGATTTTCCTTTGGGATCAAAATCAGAACCGCCTTTTGCGCCGCCCATCGGCAAGGTGGTAAGACTGTTTTTGAAAATTTGTTCAAAACCCAAAAATTTCAGAATGCTGAGGTTTACGCTTGGGTGAAATCTCAATCCACCTTTATATGGGCCAATGGCGTTGTTGAACTGAATCCGGTATCCCAGGTTTACCTGAACCTTGCCGCTGTCGTCGACCCAGCAAACCTTGAAGGTTAAAATACGGTCGGGCTCAACGATCCTGTCAATGATGTTTGCCGATTCGAAATGAGGATTTTCATTGTATACCTCTTCGATTGATTCCAGTACTTCCCGAACTGCCTGGAGGTACTCATTTTCACCCGGATGCTTCTTCTCCAGGTCGTTCATGATTTTCTCTAAGTTCATTTTGATTCTGTTTTAATGATTAATGACCAGTTGTTATGTTATCGTTAAAATACTAACATTGTGAATAAAATAACAAACGCAAAATTACTGAGTTCAAACAGACTAACCAAACAAAAACACATAATTATTTTTGTTCATTTTTTAAGTTTCTCAATCAGCTTGCCATTTTGATACCTGTTGATGGATTCAACCCTGCCGTCGGGTTTGTAAAACACCTCATCCCCATCTTTTTGATTTTCTGTATAATGCGCTATTTGGCTGGTTGCCCCATTTGGGTAAAATGCTTTCTGAATGCCATTTCCCCCGCTGAATTGTCCCTCTCCGATCACCATGCCATCCGCGCTGTAGTAAAGCCAGATTCCTTGATGGTTCCCGCCGATATACTGACCTTCGAGCCGCATCAGTTTATTGGGATAATATTCCACGTAACGTCCATGTAATTTGTCTTCCTTGTAGAATGCTTCTGATTCAAGATGCCCGACCTTGTCATAGGTTCTTACAAGGCCATCCAGTTTACCATCTTTGAAATTCTGCTCCACCTGGAGCATCCCGGATCCAAAGTAACTTTTAAGTGTTCCTTCAAGTTTATTGTTCCTGTAGGTACAAGTCGTTTGAATATTGCCACTCGCATACCAGTAACTGGCAACTCCTTCGTAATTCCCCCCCCTGGTTGAAATTTCGGATTTTTTATTTCCGTTTGGCCAGTATTCTGTTTTGACCTGCGAACAACCTGAGGCGAAGATAAGTACAGACAGCAGGACACCAAGATGCAAACGATTCATAGTCTATTGGTTGAATATATCAACAGTGCCTTCTATCCCGTTTATCATCATCTGAACCGCGATTACAGCCAGGATCAGTCCCATGATCCGTGAAACGACTTTCAGCAGGCTCGGATTTATTTTCGCGGCAATGACCCTGGAGGAGACAAACAGGAAGTAGGTGATCAGGCACATCACCCCAAAAATGACGACCACCATGATCACGTTGGTGATCGATTTTTCAACCCCGACAAAATTCATGGCGGTAGAGATGGTCCCGGGGCCTGCCAGGAGCGGGATTCCCAATGGAGAAATGGCCATGTCGTGGGCAACCTTCTCCATCTGTTCCCGTTCATCTGGAGATTGGGCGTGGATTGGATTCTCTTTCGCGTTGAGCATCTGAAACCCAATGATGAAGACAATGATGCCCCCTGCAATCTGAAAGGCGGGGAGCGTAATTCCAAACATGCGGAAAATAATATGTCCGAAGACACTGAAAATGGCGATGATGATAAAGGCGACTGTGGTGGCCCTGAGGGCGACTTTGTTCTGCGTTTTTTTATCAAAATCCTGCACCATACCCAGGAAAACAGGCAGGTTCCCGATGGGGTTCAGCATGGCAAAAAAGCCCATAAACACGGTGATCCCATGCAGGTAAAGGTCGTACATTTTCATTTTGATTGGGTTTTTTTGGAAAGAGTTGAGAATAGGATTGATTGCCTGATAAATTCATCTGCCAGAGGACCGGAGAGCGGGTTGCTTTTCTCCATACGTTCAGGATGCCACTGGACGCCCATCAGGAACGATTTCCCTTCAGGATGCTCCCATTCAAAACCCTCGATCAGGTCGTCGTTTGCATGGGCATTGACCGTGAGCAGGGGCGAAAGTTGTTCAATGGCCTGATGATGGTTTGTCGTGACAGCAGCGGAATCGCATCTGGAAAGAGAGGCCAGCAGGGAATTCTGTTTAATGATCACATTATGAAAGCAATGAAGATAATCATCACATTGGTGAACGATTTTTGACGGATAATCTTTGGGGATATCGATGATAAGCTTTCCTCCCAGGTAGACATTCAGAATCTGGTGACCCCGGCAAATTCCAAAAACCGGCATTTTAAGCTCCAGGGCTTTTGCGATCAGCGCAATGTCAAGACTATCGCGGCGCTGGTTCATTTCAGTGCACCTGGCTGTGTCGGATTCCTTCCCGTACCAGGCGGGATAAACATCCTCACCGCCTGTCAGCAGCAATCCGCCGCATTCACTGAGTGCCATGACTGCTGAATCAATTGGCAAAGCGTACAGGTTAATCAGGATCAGCGTCGAATCTGACTGTTTCAGCCAATGTTCATAATTGGGAGATGTTTTTGAAATTCCGATTTTAACTGGAATTGTACGTGTGCAACCCAGGGTAATTAAAATAAATCCAGCCAGGAGGAGTACCAGCGGGGGTACTCCATTTTTTGTATGAAGGTGAATTCCCATAGATTTAATTTGTAATAGCAAATGTAAAAATTAAAACTTGTGAAATGCACTTGTCAGGGTAAAATATGCAGCTGAATATTTTCCTGCTGGATCAAGAATGGTAAGTTCAGCTTCGTTGGTTTGTGCTTTTTCATTTCGCGAAAACTCCATCAGGATCCTGGTGCAGGGCGCGTCAGGTTTTGGATATACAATCATCCGGGTCAACAGATGGAGGTGGGTTTCTTTGCAAAGAAAAATAAATCTTCCGGCCGGTTCAGGTGGCAGGATGATGGCCAGCCGGCCTTGCTTCGACAATAATATCTGTACATCTTCTGCCAATGATTCGAGGGAGAGCGTTACATCATGGCGCGTAACATTTTTCCTGTTTGATGGCGATTTGAGCGAATTTGAAAAGTAGGGGGGATTGGTAATGATGAAATCATAGTCACCGGCATTCAGGGTTGCAAAATCGTGAAGTGAACTGTGAATGGCGGTTAGCCTGTTACTCCACGGGCTTTGTTCAAAATTACTGCTTGCTTCAGCAACTGAAGGAAAATCCGGATCTATGGCATCAATGGGGGAGGATGAATGCTGGGCCATCATCAGGGTTAATACGCCGCAGCCGGTTCCAATATCCAGAATCCTGCCTGTTTGAGGCGGACGTGCCCAGGCTCCAAGCACCATGGAGTCGGTGCCGACACGCATGGTGCTTTTTTCATCTTCGACCAGAAATTGCCGGAAGCGGAATGCCATCGTTCGATCAGAGGTAAATTTCTATCAATCCCTCAGGCGCTTTGATCAGGAGCAGCTTTTTCTTTTTGTCAACCTTTTGAATTACCTCATCAACAACGGGGATCAGGATCTCTTTTTCCCCAAAGCGGATCTGGAACAGGGACTGGTGCGGCAGATCTAGCACATCTTCGATCACGCCAATATCACCATGTTTGTGATCCGTTACGCGAAACCCGATAATTTCATGGTAATAGAACTGGTTGCCTTTCAGCGGGGGAAGTTCAGTGATGGGCATAAACATTTCCAGTCCGGCCAGGCTTTCTGCATCTTCAATGGTTTCAAAGTCCTGGAACTGGATCAGCGCCTTTTGGTTGTGTTTTAAATCCAGGGTTGCAATAAAAAAAGGAATCCGTTCACCATGCAAATCGAGGTAAACGGATTCCAGATCAAGGTACTTTTCAGGATCATCCACATCCAGGTGAACCATCACCTGCCCTTTATTACCATGCGTTTTAAGGATCTTTCCCAGGTAATAAAAGTCATCCTTATTCATAAGGATTGTGTTTGAATGAACGCACTGTTTACTGACTATTCGGCTTCGGGAGCGGTTTCAGCAGCTTCAGGGTTAACTTCAGCGGCTGCGGCTTCTTCAGCTTTTGCAGCAAGAATGGCTTCGGCAGCTGCTTTTGCTGCTTCATTGGCTTCGGTTGCCTTGGCAACTTCATCCAGGTGGATTTTATTCAGTTTTTTGGCAATGGCTTCGGCTTTGGCCTCATTGACCTTCACCTCGTCTGCCAGCATTTTTTTGCGGGATTCCTTTACACTCAGATCCTGTTCGTTTTTCTTACTGGAGATCTTGAGGTTTTTTTCATCGAGCCAGGTCTGGAATTTGGCATCAGCCTGTTCCATGGTCATGGCACCTTTGGCGACGCCTTTCAAAAGATGGTTTTTAAACATGACACCCTTGTAAGCCAGAATGGCTTTCACGGTATCAGTCGGTTGAGCACCTTTCTTCAGCCAGTCAAGGGCCTTATCGAATTCGAGCTCAATTTCCGCGGGTTTTGCGATGGGATTATAGATGCCAATTCGTTCTATGAACTTTCCGTCACGTGGTGCACGACCATCCGCAATAACAATGTGGTAAAAAGCTTGTCCCTTTTTACCTCTTCTCTGTAATCTGATTTTTGTTGGCATTTGTTAAATGGTTGATTGATTGAAATATTGATTATATAAATTAAGGGGTGCAAAATTCGTCATTTATTTTGAAATAAGCAATAAAAATTATGTTACTTCCCGAACTTGATGAATTTATCGCTCTTGGTACTGCAAAACGAGCAGGATGCCTCGGGTTTTGCTACATCGTAGGTGTTTCCGCACTTTGGGCAAACCCAGTAAACCTTTGAAAGGCTTTCGGTCTTTTTATTGTCCAGGGCGTTGAGGGCATTCTGATACATGATCTGATGTTTTTTCTCGGTATCCATGGCCCAGCGGAATGATTTGGATGCCGCCGCGACATCTTCGGTCTTTGCTGCAGCGATGAAATCAGGATACATTTTGGTCATCTCGTAAGTTTCACCTTCAATGGCAGACTGGAGGTTTTCCCTGGTGGTTTTTACCGTGAATTCAGGTTTCACAGGATCCATTTTCAAACCCATTTTTTCCAGTACAGTCTTGTGATTGGCTGCATGAATGGCCTCGGCGCGCGAAGTTGCCTCGAACATAGTAGCGATCTGGGGGAGATTCTCCTTTTTTGCCTGTTCGGCAAATGCTGCATATTTTGCACTGGCAGTGGATTCGCCTTTAAAGCCTGCTTTCAGGTTTTCGATGGTTTTATCGGCTCCGCCGGCAAATGCCAGCAAGCCGGAAAAGATCATCAGGGTGATCCCGGAAAAGATTGTTTTTTTCATGGTTTCTTTGAGGTTAAGGGTTAATTAAAGGGTGAAAAGGTGACAAGGTAACAGGGTGACAAGGTAACAGGGTGACAAGGGAACAGGGTGACAGGGTAACAGGGTGACAAGGTAATGAAGTCACTCGTCATTCGTCGTTTGTCATTCGTCATTCGTCATTCATAATTTCTTACAGTCCGATCATATATTCGAGTACAAGGGTTCCTCCCAGGTAGCCGGTAATGGATACAAAAACAAACGAGATGAAGAAGAGCCCAAGGGAAATGTATTTCATGGCGGATGATTCTTTCTTCAGGTAAACAACCACGATCCTGAACAGGGTGGCGATAATAATTGAAACAAGGGCGAAGGTGGCAAAAAGCTCGTGTTTGTCACGCATCAATCCTGCTTCACCTTCCATGGGACTGGTGAGGAAATACCCGGTTCCAAAGGCTACCACCGCGCCGGCCATTCCAAGGATCTCGAGCCAATAACCTGCAGTGGATAACCATGACTGATTTTTGATCCATAACGATAACAGATCAAACAAAAAACCAACGGAAATAATGGCGATGGGGAAATGCACCAGCATGGGATGCAAATGGTCTGTATTGAACATACCCTTATATTTTTATAACAACAAATATACAATAAATTTCCGGGGAAAGTAATTTATCAACAAAATGGTTTTGAGGTATTTTTTAAAATAATTTTACGCCCTGATACATCACGATTTATTTCCCCTACGCCATGACAGATTTCGTTCACTTGCACGTACATACGCAGTATTCTATATTAGATGGAGCCTGTCGCATCAAAGATATGGTTGCCAAAGCGGTCGCGCAGGGAATGAAAGGAGGGGCGGTTACGGATCACGGAAATTTGTTTGGCATAAAGGAGTTTTCAGAGGTTGCATCGAAGCAAAAGGAATTTAAGCCCATCTTCGGATGTGAAACCTATGTTGCCAGGAGAAGCCGCCATGACAAAACGGAGATGGTCGACCGTAAAGGAGATCACCTGATCCTGCTGGCAAAAAATGAGACTGGTTACAAGAACCTGCTTAAACTCATATCCTTTTCATGGACCGAGGGCCATTATTATAAACCAAGGATTGACAAAGAGTTGCTTGCTAAATATCACGAAGGGCTGATCGTATCTTCCGCATGTCTGGCAGGCGAGATCCCGCGTGCCATTCAGAAAGGGAATGTGGACAGGGCTGAACAGGTGATTTCTGAATATAAGGCGCTTTTCGGCGCAGACTTTTACCTTGAGCTGATGCGGCATAAGGCGACCGATCCGACGCGTGATGCCGAGGTATACAAGAGACAGAAGGCTGTTGAGGAGGATGTGATCAAACTGGCCCGGAAAATGAATGTTAAATTGCTGGCAACCAATGACGTTCATTTTCTGAATGAAGCAGATGCCGATGCCCACGATCGACTTTTGTGCATCAACACCGGCAAGTTTACCGACGATGCCGACAGGATGCGCTACACAGGCCAGGAGTGGTATAAAACCCGGGAGGAGATGAATGAACTCTTCGCTGATATTCCTGAGGCACTGGAGAACACGATCGAGGTCCTTGACAAGGTCGAATTCTACAGCCTGAACAGGGATCCGATCATGCCCGATTTTCCCTTGCCGGAAGGATTTACCGATCCCGATGAATACCTTCGGCACCTCACTTATGAAGGCGCAAACCGGCGGTATAAGGAAATTACACCTGAGCTCACCGAAAGAATTGACTTTGAACTGGCAACCATAAAAAAGATGGGTTACCCGGGATACTTCCTCATAGTCCAGGATTTTTTAAATGCTGCCCGTGAAATGGGGGTTTCGGTGGGCCCCGGACGTGGTTCTGCTGCAGGGTCGGTGGTGGCCTTCTGTACCCGGATCACGGATGTGGATCCTTTGCGGTTTGACCTGCTTTTTGAACGTTTTTTAAATCCCGACCGTGTTTCGATGCCGGATATCGACATCGATTTCGATGAAGATGGTCGCGACCGGGTACTCAAATGGGTTGTGAATAAATATGGCAGGGACAAGGTCGCCCAGGTAATCACCTTTGGAACCATGGCAGCCAAAGGTGCCATCCGTGATGTGGGACGGGTGCAGCGCCTGCCGCTTGACGAGGTAAGCCGTCTTACGAAGCTGGTCCCAAACCGGCCGGGAATCACCTTGAAAAGTGCGTATGAGGAGGTCCCTGAATTAAAGGCAGCAAGGTCATCTTCCAACAAATTGATTGCCGAAACCCTCCGGTTTGCTGAAAGCCTTGAAGGGTCGGTTCGCCAGACCGGAATCCATGCTTGCGGCATTATCATAAGCCGCGACGACCTCATGGAATATATCCCGGTTACGACATCCAAGGAATCGGAATTGCTTATCACCCAGTTTGACGGCGATTATATTGAGAAGGTGGGCATGCTTAAAATGGATTTTCTCGGGCTGAAAACCCTGGCCATCATTAAGGATGCGGTTCAGAATATCCGCAACACGCACGGCGTTGAGATTGATTCTGAAAATTTGTCGTTCGATGATGCAAAGACCTATGAGCTTTTCAGCATGGGGAAAACGACCGGCATCTTCCAGTTTGAGTCGGATGGAATGAAGAAATACCTGCGCGACCTGAAACCCAATAAAATAGAGGATCTCATCGCCATGAATGCACTTTACAGGCCGGGACCCATGGATTATATCCCAAGCTTTATCGCCCGCAAGCATGGTAAGGAAAAAATTGTCTACGATATTCCCGTGATGGACAAATACCTGAAGGACACCTATGGCATTGCCGTGTATCAGGAACAGGTGATGTTGTTATCCCAGGAGTTGGCCGGGTTCACCAAGGGGCAGGCAGATTCCTTGCGAAAAGCCATGGGGAAGAAGATCGAATCGATGATGGTCGACCTTAAACCTAAATTTTTCGCCGGATGCAAAAATAACGGGCATGATGAGGCCGTGGTCACTAAAATATGGAAAGACTGGGAATCCTTTGCGAATTATGCCTTCAATAAGTCACATTCCACTTGTTACGCCTATGTAGCCTATCGCATGGCCTACCTGAAGGCACACTTTCCCGCTGAATTTATGGCGGCCGTGCTGAGCCGTAACCTGAATGAACTCAAAGAGATCACACTTTACCTGGACGAATGCAAAAGGATGCACATTCCGGTTTTAGGTCCTGATGTAAATGAAAGTTCCACTGCCTTTGTGGCGAACAGGAAAGGGGAGATCCGGTTTGGCATGGCCGGGATTAAAAATGTGGGGGAGGCTGCGGTGAAAAGTATCGAAGCCGGGCGTATTGAAAATGGCCCTTACACGAATATTTTCGACATGACCCGCAGGATCAATCCCCATTCAGTCAATAAACGTTGCATGGAGTCCCTTGCCAAGGCGGGCGCTTTTGATTGTTTTGAAAATACCCACCGCGCCCAGTATTTTTTCCAGGAGAACAGCGATGACATGATTTTCCTTGAGAAGATCATCCGGCATGCGACCGATTATCATGCCCGCAAGGATTCGATGCAACAGTCGTTGTTCGGAGAAGCGGAAGATATCCAGCTTAAAGAGCTTTCGTTGCCCGAATGCAGGCCCTGGTCGAAACTGGAGCAGCTGAAATTCGAAAAAGATGTTACCGGGTTTTACATGAGCGGACATCCCCTCGATGATTACCAATTTGAGATAAACCAATTTTGCAATGTTACCATTGAGGATCTGAAGCAGGATCTCAAACCCATGAAAGGCAAGGATATCTCCTTTGCCGGGATCGTAATCGAAGCGAACCATAAAATCGGGAAAACGGGTAAGCCTTATGGCTCTTTTGTGGTTGAGGATTATTTTAATTTTATTTCGATCACCCTCTTTTCGGAAGAGTACCTGAAGTTCAAACATTTTCTAGAGGAGGGACAATACGTTTATGTAAAAGCCCGCGTCGAATCCCGGTTTGACAATCCCGATCAGCTTTCTATCAGGGTTAACCAGATATTTCTGTTGGCTGATATCATGGAGAAATTTTCGAAAGTACTTTCACTCACCCTGACCATCGATGAATTGACCATCGATTCGGTTCATAAGCTGCACCTGTTTGCAAAACAATCGAAAGGCAGGTGCCATCTTCGCATCAGGATTTTCGATCCGGATGAAAATGTCACTATTGACCTGTCTTCAAAGAAATACAAGGTAAATGCAAAGGAGATGATCAGGGTTCTGGGAGATATGCCTGAAATCCAGGTGAGAGTTTTCGGAGAATAGGCAAAGTGCATTTAAGATTTTTTTTATCTTTACAACCTGAAATCAGAAACACTTTAAAAAAAGCACATTATGTTTGAAAAGTTAACAGATGCCAATTTCGAAGAAATAGTCGTAAAGAGTGATAAACTTGCAGTAGTTGACCTTTCAGCTGAATGGTGCGGCCCCTGCAGGATGGTATCGCCGATTATTCACGAACTGGCTGCCGAATACGAAGGCCGTATTGTTGCAGGGGAACTTAATGTTGACGATAATCCAACGATCACCGCATTATATAAAGTCCGCAATATTCCGACAGTTCTCTACATCAAAGGGGGACAGGTTGTTGACAAGCAGGTGGGGGCAGTTCCCAAGGCATCGTACAAAGCCCTGATCGAGAAGTATATATAAATAGTGAGATTGCGATTTCACAAACCTGTTTAGTGACTTCAACGATAGATCAAAGTCGTCTCGAGCAATTTTCCTCCCTGGAATTCCTGGCCCGGCAGGTGGTTGAAGGTTTCATCACAGGCTTGCATAAAAGTCCGTTTCATGGCTTCAGTGTTGAGTTTGCCGAACACCGGCTGTACAATGCCGGGGAATCAATCAGATCGGTCGACTGGAAATTATATGGCCGGACCGACCGGTTATACACGAAGCGTTACGAGGAGGAGACCAATCTGCGTTGCCAGATACTGATTGACAACTCATCCTCCATGCATTACCCCGTGCTCCAGAAACCGGACATAGACCATCCCAATAAGATCACATTTTCGGTATATGTTGCAGCTGCCCTGATCTATCTTTTCAGGAAACAGCGCGATGCAGCAGGGATCAGTGTTTTTTCCGAAGAGGTTGAGCTGCATACGCAGACAAAGTCGAACACAGTCCATCATCGTTACCTTTTTTCAGAGCTGGAGAAGCTGATGACGCCCAGGCCGGTTGAAAAGTTGAGGGGGACCCTGGTGGCCAAAACCATCCATGAGCTGGCCGAACGGATCCACAAAAGGTCCCTGGTGATCATTTTCAGCGATATGTTTGAAAGGTCATCAGAACCTGAAGCTTTGTTTTCTGCGTTGCAGCATTTGAAGCACAACAAGCATGAAGTGATCCTGTTCCAGGTGGTTGATAAGCAAAAGGAGCTGGAATTCAATTTTGAGGACCGGCCTTACAAATTCATTGATGTGGAAACCGGCGAGCAAATGCGTGTTCATCCCTCAAAGCTCAGGGAAAGATATGTTGAAGCGGTAACCAGGTTTCAGAAAGATCTCCGGCTCCGTTGCGGGCAATACCACATCGACCTGCTGGAGGCTGATATCCACGCAGGTTTTGAGCAGGTGCTTCTCCCGTATCTCGTCAAACGGAGTAAGTTATTTTAGCCCGCAATTCGTTATTTTTCCCTATTTTTGCCGCTCCTTTTAAATAGCTGCGGTGATGGCGGAAATTGCTTCCAAGTACGACCCTTCGAGGGTTGAAGATAAATGGTATGAATACTGGATGAAACAGGGTTTCTTCCACTCTGTTCCCGATGAACGTGAACCCTATTGCATCGTGATCCCGCCCCCGAATGTGACGGGTGTGCTTCATATGGGGCACATGCTGAACAACACCATACAGGATATCATGGTCCGCAGGGCCCGGATGATGGGTAAAAACGCCTGCTGGGTTCCCGGAACCGACCACGCATCAATCGCAACTGAAGCAAAGGTGGTGACAAAACTCAGGGAGTCGGGCATCGACAAGGCAAGCCTTACCAGGGAGGAATTTCTGGGGCATGCCTGGGAATGGAAAACGAAACATGGTGGAATTATCCTTGATCAGCTGAAAAAACTGGGGGCCTCCTGCGATTGGGAACGAACCCGGTTTACCATGGATGAAGCGCTTTACGAATCTGTAATCGACGTTTTCATCGATCTCCACAACAAAGGTCTTATCTATCGCGGCATCCGGATGGTCAACTGGGATCCGAAGGCACTCACCGCCGTGTCGGATGAAGAGGTAAATTACAAGGAGGTAAATTCGAAATTATATTATGTGCGTTACAGGGTAGAGGGGAGCCAGGATGACTGGATCACCATAGCCACCACCCGTCCCGAGACCATTCTCGGGGATACCGCCATTTGCGTGCATCCCGAAGATGAAAGGTATCAGCATTTAAGAGGAAAGCGGATCCTGGTTCCACTGCTCAATCGCTCTATTCCTGTGATCTTTGATGAATATGTCGACCGGGAATTCGGAACCGGCGCACTCAAGGTGACCCCGGCGCATGACATCAACGACTACAACCTGGGGCTCAAATACAAACTTGAGGTCATCGACACCTTTAACCCCAATGGCACGATGAGCGAGGCGGCACGGCTATTCGTTGGGGAGGACCGGTTTGTGGTTCGGAGAAAAATCACGGAGGAACTTAAGGAGAAGGGTCATATCGTTAAGATCGACGAGTACATCAATAAAGTTGGCTATTCCGAGCGTACCGATGAGGTGATCGAGCCGCGTATTTCGGTTCAATGGTTCATGAAGATGAAAGATCTGGCGAAGCCTGCCCTCGACCTTGTTGAAGACGATACGATCCTGTTTCATCCGGCCAAGTACAAGAACATGTACCGTCACTGGATCGCCAATGTGACCGACTGGTGCATCTCGCGCCAGCTGTGGTGGGGACAGCGTATTCCGGCCTATTATCTGCCGAATGGCGAATTTATTGTTGCGAAATCCAAGGAAGAAGCCCTGGCCATTGCCCAATCTAAAATCGAAAATCGAAATTCTGAAATCACTTTGGATGACCTGAAACAGGATGAAGATGTCCTTGATACCTGGTTTTCAAGCTGGTTGTGGCCCATTTCCGTGTTTGACGGCATCCGTCATCCGGATAATCCCGATATCAGTTATTATTACCCGACCAACGACCTGATCACGGCCCCTGAAATTATCTTTTTCTGGGTTGCCAGGATGATCATGGCAGGATGGGAATACCGGAAGGCCATTCCCTTTAAAAATGTATATTTCACTGGTATTGTGCGCGACAAGCAAGGTCGTAAGATGTCAAAATCACTGGGTAATTCTCCGGAGCCGCTCGACCTGATCAGGGTGAACGGGGCAGATGCCGTGCGCCTGGGAATGTTGCTGTGTTCTCCCGCGGGAAATGATCTTTTGTATGATGATGCGCTGATCGAGCAGGGACGTAATTTCTGCAACAAGATATGGAATGCCATGCGGCTTGTCAAGGGATGGCCGGTGGATGATGCACTGGAACAGCCGGAGGTGAACAAAGTATCTGTTGAATGGTTCAATTCGGTGTTCAATGCATCCCTGCAGAATATCAATGCATTATACGATGATTACCGTTTGTCGGAGGCCCTGATGGCCACCTACAAACTGGTGTGGGACGATTTCTGTTCCTGGTTCCTTGAGATGATCAAACCGGCCTATCAGCAGCCCATTGACCGGCAAACCTATGCGTCGGTAACCGGCTTCTTTGAGAAACTTTTAAAAGTCCTGCACCCTTTCATGCCTTTTATCACCGAAGAGATTTGGCAGATCCTTGTAGCGCGGGGAGAGGGTGAATCGATCATGTTAACCCGCCAGCCGGTTGCAGAAAGTTTCAACCAGCCGATCATTGATAAATTTGCCTTTGCCGAAGAGGTGATCATGGCCATCCGCAATGTCAGGAAGGAGAAAAATATTCCTCAGAAGGAGACGATCCGGTTGTACATCAGGAAAAACAACCATGATGTACCCGATACCACCTTCGACAGCCTGGTCGGCAAGTTGTGCAACATCAGCGAACTGGCCTACGTGGAAGAGAAGGTTCCCGAAAGTATTTCGTTTGTAGCAGGATCCACCGAATTTTTCATACCGCTTACCGGGAAGATCGATGTGGAGGAGGAATTAAAAAAGCTGGAGGAGGAACTGGTATATACGACCGGCTTTCTCGGGAAGGTCATGCAGAAGCTAAGCAATGGTAGTTTTGTTAACAATGCCCCGGCAGCGGTTGTGGATTCGGAGCGGAAGAAGCAGGATGATGCCGAAGCAAGGATCCGCGTGCTGGAGGAGCAGATCAAAGGCCTGAGGGGATAGTGAACGGGACCTTTTTACGATGACATATTTTCTGTACCACATCACGCGCTGATTTGATGGCTACCGGCAGCCCCCCGCCGGGGATGGTCCAGTGCCCGATGAAATAGAACTCTTTCAAACCCGGCAACTCACTTTTCACCGGCGATTGCGCAATGATGTTTTTCCCCGGCAGCCAGCCCTGCACGCTTCCTTTCCAGTTGTTGGTATATCTTTGATAGGTTGCTGGCGTGGCGATGTCAACCTCTTCAATTCCTGACTTAAGTCCGGAAAATCTTTCATCCAGGATATCGATGATCAGACCGGCAAAATGCTGTTTTTGCTTCAGGTAACCCGGGTAATCAGCATCGCGGAGGCTGATCCAGTAATCGGCGTTTTGTGAATAGAAAGAAACGGAGATTACCGTTTTTCCTTCGGGGGAATGTGTCGGGTCGTAATTGTTGATGTGCACCTCCATGCGTGCATAGCTTGTGCCATCAGGAGAAACCAAATTCTGTTCAAGAGGGAAACGCATGAAATGAGGCTTATCCGGAAAAGTTGCGGCTACCCCCAGCGAAACCATAAACACTGAGTAATATACCGTCAGCTTTTCCTGCCGGTGAAGTTCCAGGATGGTCTTGTTTGCATATTTTCCTTTCAATGCCCTGAAATGGGTGAAATTCCAGTCAGCTGCCGAAATGGTGATGCCTGACGGAATGGATTCGCCCGTTGTAAGCAGGAGTCCTTTGGCCTGGTTATGCTCCACGATGATGGTTTCGACTTCGGCGTTATACCTGATGCTGCCTCCCAGTTCAAGATACTTTTGGTTCAGGCTTCCGACGAATTCGGATGAGCCGCCGATCGGGTAACCGGTTCCATTCAGGTCGTTGAAGGCCAGGGGCATGGTCAGAATCAGCATGGGCATTTCATCGCCGTCGAAGAGTAATCTGAAAGCCTCCTTCAGAAATGGATTCTTCAGTTTTTTTGCAAAGGTAAAATTGGTCTCCTTTTTTACCCGGTTCAGGAACAGGAGCATGGGAAGGTACCTGGCATAGCGGATCTTCTTATACCAGGGGAGAATTTCCGGATTCTGCCTGATCATCGGGGGGATTTCGTAGGACTGGATCCGGCGCATGGTCCGGATGAAACTTTTAACGGGGATTTCATCTTCGGGGGCAATGGAGCACATGTAATCTTCCAGCCTGTTCAGGTTGGTGTACAGGTGAAAAACCTTATCGCCGTTGATGTCCATGTGCTCTTTAACCTCGATCTCCATCCTGATTTCATGATGAACAAACCGGATGGAATGCATGTCGATCAGCTCCGACCACAGGAGATAAAATGGATTGCTGCCGGAGGAGCCAAGCAGCCATTGAAACCCGCTTTCAAAGACATAGCCGTTTCTTTTCCAGCTGGTACACAGTCCTCCGAAAGTAGCATGACGTTCGAAAATTTCAGTCTCGAAACCATTCATTTGCAGGTAGCACCCGGCCGATAATCCTGCAACGCCGGCGCCGATGATGTTCACTTTCATGAGGTAAAGATACGACTTGCGAGTGACGAATGACAAATGACAAATGACAAATGGAATTTTGCTCCGCTTCAAATGTTTGCAGTGTTGATATTAGCCGTACCTTTGCAAACTATTTCAACAAGCCAATTCAATTTTTAACATGCAGGAAATCAGAAATATCGCTATCATTGCCCACGTTGACCACGGTAAAACTACCCTGGTTGACCGGATTTTACACCAGGTTCACATGTTTCGTGACAACCAGGATGTCGGGGATTTGATCCTCGATTCAAACGACCTGGAGCGCGAACGAGGGATTACCATTTTGTCAAAGAATGTTTCCGTCAGGTATAAAGGAATAAAAATCAACATCATTGATACCCCCGGTCACAGCGACTTTGGCGGTGAGGTTGAGCGCGTGCTCAACATGGCCGATGGGGTGCTGATACTGGTTGATGCTTTTGAAGGCCCCATGCCGCAGACGCGTTTTGTGTTGCAAAAGGCGCTGGAACTTGGAAAGAAGCCGATTGTTGTGATAAACAAGGTGGATAAACCGAACTGCTCACCCGATGAGGTGCATGAGGCGATGTTCGACCTGATGTTCAGCCTCGATGCCAGTGAAGACCAGCTGAATTTTCCGACCGTATATGGTTCATCGAAGCATGGATGGATGTCGGATGATTGGAGGAATGAGACCACCGATGTCAGCTACCTGCTCGATCAGATCATCGAGCATATCCCTGCCCCCCCGCAGTTGCCGGGAACCCTGCAGATGCAAATCAGTTCGCTCGATTACTCCTCCTATGTCGGCAGGATTGCAGTAGGGCGTATTACCCGCGGCTCTGTAAAGGCTGGCATGCCGATCTGCCTGGTTAAAAATGACCGGACGGTGATAAAATCAGTCGTGAAGGAGTTGTACCTCTTCGAAGGACTCAGCAAAGAAAAGGTCAAATACGAGGTGTTTGCCGGTGAGATTTGCGCCATCCTCGGCCCCGAGAATTTCGACATTGGCGATACCATTGCCGATTTTGAAAATCCGGAGGGCATGTCGCCCATCAGTGTGGATGAACCCACCATGAGCATGCTCTTTACCATCAATAATTCACCATTCGCAGGCAAGGAGGGAACCTTTGTCACCTCCCGCCACATCCGCGAGCGGCTTTTTAAAGAGACAGAGAAAAACCTGGCCCTAAAGGTAGAGGAGATGGATTCGCCCGACCGTTTTCAGGTATTTGGCCGGGGCATCCTTCATCTGGCCATTTTGGTTGAGACCATGCGCCGCGAAGGATATGAGTTTCAGCTCGGACAGCCGCAGATCCTTACGAAAGAGATTGACGGGCAAAAATGTGAACCGGTTGAATTGCTCAAGGTACAGGTCCCTGAAGCCTTTGCCGGCAAGGTGATCGAGCTGGTCAGTCGCCGCAAGGGCGACATGACGCACATGGAGCATAAACGTGAACGCGTAATCCTTGAATTTGACATCCCGGCCCGCGGGTTGATCGGCCTTCGCAACCCGGTGCTCACGGCAACGGAGGGTGAAGCAGTGATGGCGCATCGGTTTAAAGCATATCAGCCGTGGAAAGGCGATCTGCCCGGACGAAACAATGGCTCACTTATCTCCATGTATACCGGGCTGGCCATTACCTATGCCATCGATAAATTACAGGACCGCGGCAAGTTTTTCATTGAACCTTTTGAAGATGTTTACAATGGCCAGGTGATCGGAGAAAGTACCCGGAGTGACGATATCGTGATCAATGTGAACAAGACCAAGAAGCTCTCCAATGTGCGTGCCTCCGGCTCTGACGATAAAGCTGTGATCTACCCGGCTACTAAATTTTCGCTCGAGGAGTCCATGGAGTATATCAAGGGTGATGAATATGTGGAGGTCACACCTAAATCAATTCGCCTGCGAAAGATACTGCTGGACGAGATTGACCGGAAGCGGAGTAGTAAGCAGGTTTAGGAAGGGCTTCGTAAACAAGTTCTGCAATATCTTTCACCGCTACAGGTGATTGCTTTTCAAAAGTTTTTTTACACAACGGACAGCCTGTTGCAATGATATCGGGTTGGCCCTGAAGGAGAATGTCGAGCGCACCGGCCGTCATGGCATTGCGCTGTTGCTGCGATGCTTCAAAAATTCCCAGGCTTCCGCCGCAGCACATGGCATTGTTTGCTTCATTCGATACCGGGACAAGATCTGCAATCTTCGAGATCAGTTCGCGTGGCGCTTCATAAACGCCTGAGCCCCGTCCCAGGTCGCACGGATCATGATAAGCCACCTTTTTAAAGTAACCCTGCAAGGGTATTTTGCCGGTTTTTACCAGGTCGAGGATGAACTGGGTGTGATGCTGGATCCTGACCGGAAGGTTGTACTCCTCTTTGAAAACGCGATAGCAGATAGGGCAGGAGGTAACCAGAATTTTTGCCCTGGTTGACCGGATAAGCTGTTTATTAAACTCCATCAGATCATGCGCCTGACGGTCTTTGCCGGCAATCATGAGCGGCCTGCCGCAGCAAACACTGCGATCCTCATCCAGGTGGAGAAAGGAAATACCGGCCTGCTCCATGATCCCCTTCATGGCCCGGATGATCGAGGGTGTGAGATGCGACATGCAGCCGGAAAAATAGACCACTTCTGACTGGAGAGACGGGGCATTTCCGGTATGCAGGAAAGAAAAATCACTGGCCTGTCCTGAAACCAGCTCCCGGCGTTTGATCAGCCTGAGTGAATCTGTAGAAATCCCAACAGGGCATGCCTCCTGGCAACGTCCGCAGACGAGGCATTTCCGTGAAATTACCTCAGGCACATACTTGTCCCTGACCCCCCGGATAAAATAGACAGCCTGTGAATCATGGATTCCAGCATCACTGAGTTGGCAGACATCAATGCAAACCCCGCATCGCGAACAGGCCTGAACTTCGATATCCGAGATACTCGAATACCACTTCTTGGGCTGTATCCCGAAATGGCGGAAAAATATCAGCAGCACTTCGGTCGGGATGTGCATGTACCTTGAAAAGGGGAGGGTGATAAAGAAGATTCCCAGTGCAAGAGAATAGCCCCACCACATGGCATAAGCAACCAGATCGTCGGGCAGCGGCATGATGCTAACCAGAAAATTTCCCAGAGGCTGGGTCATAAATCCGCCGCCGCTGCCATAATATCCGGCTGTAAAACTTTCGGCCAGCAACCTCATCGGGAAGATGAGCCAGAGGCAGGTTAAGGAAACCAGGTCAGTAAGCTGGTAAGCGGTGGTTCTTTTCATTCCGAACCACCTTGACTTTTGTCTTTTGATGAGTGCAAGCACCAATCCGCTCAAAACAAAAAGCAGCAGAAAATCCATCAGGAAGCGAAAAAATCCGGGAACTGAGAAAATCTCAAAAAAGATAACCAGCTTGTCGTGGATGAAAAATTTTAAAAAGATGGGATAATAGGGTGCATTGAGGTGAACACCGCTGTAAAAGCGGCTTTCAATATTTCCCATGACAATCAGCAGGAACCATCCCAGGGCGAAGCTCATATGCATATAGCCCAGGAGCGGATTCCGCTTCCACATTCGGCGGTGAATGAGTGATTCAAGAAAAACCTCCTTGAGCGCCGCGAAAACCTGCCGGGGATGACGGATGCCGGCCATAAATTTTACCTTGTCGACGGCAGGAAGCGCCGTGATCCACTGATACCAGCTTTTTCCAATGGCCATTACAACGTAGATGAGCCCGAGGAAGAATGGAAGGACAAAAAGGTTAAAATTGATCATCCTATTTGCTCGATGGCGCGGTTAATGGTTAGAATTACATTGCGAAGATTGACTCCCCGTGGACAAACCAGCTGGCATTTGCCGCAAAACATGCAACGTTGTATCTCCTTTTTGACGTGTTTTATTTCTCCCCGCCTGATAAAGGTATGGACCTGGCGGATGTTGAAATCGGTAAAATGGCCGGTTGAACAGGTCGCAGTGCAACTGCCGCACCCGATGCAAAGTTTGATGGATGGCTCATGTAGCTTCAGGTATTCGGCAATGCGCATGTCGTTCCGATCAAGGTCGATCGATTCATCGCGCATTATCTTATAGCCGAAGTTTATCATTCTGTCTTGCTATTTGGTTGCCAGGCTGGTTAAATAAGCATTCACCTGTAATGCGGTAGCTCGTGCATCAGCGATGGTGTTGACAATGCAGGCAGGTCCTTTGACTGCACCGGCGAGAAATACTCCGGGGACTGTCGTGCTGTTATCCAGGATATGCTCATCGGCAGACAATAAAAACCCATCAGATCCCGATTGCAGACCAACCATTTGGGCAATCCGGCGGGTCTCAGCACCGGGGACAAACCCAACCAGCAGAACAACCACATCGACCGTCAGTTTCAAAGGCCGTCCTGTCAGTGTATCTTCCGTTTTCAGAACCAGCGAATGGTCAGGGTTTTCGGCACATTCCGAAAGCCGGCCACGAATAAAGTTAACGCCCCATTTCTGCTGGGCTTCGTAATATAGTTCTTCGAAATTGCGGTCATACATCCGTAGATCCATGTAAAATGAGGTCACTTCACATCCGGGGAGCATCTCCCTGATCTCGATGGCCTGCTTGACCCCGGTAACACAGCAAACTTTGGAACAATAAAGGTTTCCCACCTTTTCATCCCGTGAGCCAACACAATGAATGATGGCAATCCGCTGTGGTGTTTTCCCATCATGGGTGGTCAGTTTTTTTTCCTCCCTGAAGATGTTCTCCAACTCGGCCGAAGTGATGACATTATCATAAATGCCATAGCCGTATTCCTCCTTTTTATGGGCATCGAACAGTTCGTAGCCGGTGGCAATCACAAGGCTTTTCGCAGTCACAGGCTCATTGTTTTCAAGCTGAACGGTGAATCCATCGTTGCTGCGGATAATGGAGTTCACAACGACATTGCATCGCTGTTCGACCCCTGGCCCCATGCTTTTACCAACGAAATCCATCACCTCCCTGCCCGGGCGGCGGGAGGGAAACAGGCGATCCCAGTTTTTAACATGACCGCCCGTCCTGGTTTCTTTTTCGAGAAGCAAAACGTCCATCCCAAGGTCTGCAAGGGCCCCGGCGGCAGTCATGCCTGCCACCCCGCCTCCGATCACGATCACCTTGTCATTCATGCTGATAAAATTTTAGGTTGGAGGGCGCTTTGGGTTGCCCCATCATTTTTCCATCCATGGTCAGAAACTTTCGCGGGGTATCATAGGGAATCCCGATTTTGTCGAGCAGCGGCTCAACCGGGACCTGGTGAACCTGCAGCCCGATATCCCAGGGATCATATCCGAGAATCATACCTGCAAGTTCTTCGTAAGTTAAAACCGGGATTCCATGTCCGTTTTCACCATAGGTAATGCCCTCCATCTCGCTGAGTGCGTATTGCCAGCGGTCGAGGAACATCGGACATCCCGGGCAGTTGGTCAGGATGAAATCGGGCTTGTAGGGCGCCATGGAATCAAATTTCTTTTTGGTGCTGGCAATGGAGTAACCCCGGTTGGCCTGAACCAGGTATTGCCTGAATCCGAACCCGCAGCAATGGCGACGTTCGGGGTAATCGATCACCTCACCGCCCCATTCCTCGATCATACCCACCAACACGTAAGGATATTCGGCGCCCCCGATGCCCTTACCTGGGAACATCCGAGAATAATGGCAGCCGATGTGTTCTACTACCTGCAGCGGTTTTCCGGTGTTTTTGTTGATCAGCTTGTATTGCCCGTTGGCAGCGATCTCTTTTCTGAATTTGAAGATCACATCGCTGGCATGTGAAAGGTTAGCCGGTTTATTGAAGGTTCGGCCTGTAGCTTTTAGCAGGTGCTGCCTGACGCGTTCTTCAACCTCGGGAAAGTGATGCCAGGTCTCCAGGATCTCGGAATAGAGTCCGAAGGAGGTGATGCAGGAGGTGGTGAAGTTTTCATACCCCGATTCGGTCATGATGGAGAACTGCCTGGCCACCATGGTCATGGCTGTTTCAAATGGTACGATGTCACTGTGGTAGCCTATTCCCGAGCAGGTCGTGTGGGCTGCATTTTCAAAGACATCCTTGTGAAGTTCATCCTTCATGATACGAAGAAAGGTCTTTTCGGAACCGGGAAAAAAGTTTTGCCTGACACAACTCCTTACATAGAAATACCGGTCAGCTGCAATCTCCTTCTGATAATCCTTCCAGATATTTCGTTTGCCGTCTATTTTCATGCGTCCTTGGTATGGTCTTTTTCGTTTGCAGTATAAATATGGCGGATATAATCGTTGTCGAGTCCGGGCTCAAGGTTGATTCCCATCTCGCCCGCCTTGATGCGTGAAAATTCTTCAATCTTCCGGTAACGTTCCGTGGCACCGGTTTCATCAAAGATCCGCTGCACCTCGTCGAGATCCTCCTGTGGAATCTTGCGCAGGATGCCGGGACCGGTTTTTTTATAATTGGCTCCCAGCCGGTGCATGACCTCATCCATGTTTTCATGTTCCCATTCCCAGATGGGACCCTGTTCGGGATGCATCTGCGGAAGGATTTCGGAAGGATAAAGGCAATATCCATATTTAAGGATCCACTCACCAACGGTCCGTTTGATGGCAAGTTGCTGCCGCCCTTTTTCAGATTCAACAAAAAATCCCAATTCCTGTGATACGGAACGAAGAACGGTGATCAGCAGCCCGGGCGCATTTCCGCGGGGACACCGGGTAACGCACGACATGCATTCACCGCAGTACCAGATGGTTTCACTCTTCATCAGGGCTTCAATCTGTTCATCATTGCGGGTTTGAAGGATATCGACAATCTGGCGGGGCTGATAATTGTAGAATTCCGCCGCTGGACAAATGGCTGTGCATGTTCCGCAGTTGAGGCAGGCTTTCAATCCTTCAATAAAACGAACGTCTTCGGCGAGTTTGTCGTAGAGTTTTCCCATTTGCAGTTGGAAATAATGGTCAAAGTTAATTAAAGTATGTTACAACACAAAAGGGAAGAAGGTTACATGGTGACAGGGTAGGAGAATTTTATTTTGTGGTGAAGACGTATTGAAGCATGTTTGCTCCCATCTGCAGCGCCTTCAGTCTTGTTGGCTCGGAATCGCCATGAACGGAAGGATCTTCCCATCCATCGCCCAGGTCACATTCATAGGAGTAAAATACCACCAGCCTGCCTTCATAAATGAGTCCGTAACCCTGGGCAGGTTTCCCGTCATGCTCGTGGATTTTGGGAAGTCCGTTGGGGAAATTATACTTCTGGTGAAAGATCGGGTGATTAAATGGCAGCTCCACCAGTTCCAGTTCAGGAAACATTTTTTTTAGCTGTGGCCTGATATATTTATCCATTCCATAATTGTCATCAATATGAAGAAATCCTCCGGCAATGAGGTATGTCCTGATGTTTTGCAACTCCTGGTCAGAGAATACAACATTCCCGTGCCCGGTCATATGAATGAAAGGATAATTGATGATATCGGCACTTCCCGCATCCACCGTGGCAATATCTTCGCTGATGTTGGTGGATAAATTACGGTTGGAAAATTTAACCAGGTTGGGAAGCGAGGTTGGGTTTGCATACCAGTCCCCGCCACCCTGGTATTTCAACAAAGCTATCTGGAACGACGGAGAAATAAAGGAAGTCATTCCAATGAAGGCGATGATACAGGCAGGAATCAGCAGAAAAGAAGGTGTTCGAGATGCCATTTTACGAATTACGAATTACGAATTACGAATTACGAATTACGATATACGATATACGATATACGATATACGATGTACGATATACGATTTTTATTCATTACTCCATCACTCCATTACTCCATCACTCCATTACCCTGTCACCTTGTTACCTTGTTACCCTGTCACCTTGTTACCTTGTCACCTTGTTACCCTGTCACCTTGTTACCTTGTCACCTTGTTACCCTGTCACCCTTTTACCTAAGAGTTTAATATCCCAATGGTATGACAGGCCACAATTCCCGCGGTTTCGGTGCGCAGGCGGCTTGTGCCCAGGTTCACTGGTATGAAACCTGATTTGGTAGCCACATCAACTTCACTTTTTGAGAAATCACCTTCAGGTCCGATCAGGATAACCGTGTCATTCCCAGGAATATATGCTTTACTTAGTGCCGATTCTTCCACGGTTTCACAATATCCGATAAATTTTTGTCCCCTGTTTTCTTTCGCGATGAAATCTTTAAATTTCACCGGCGGATGGAGGATCGGCAACCATGCTTTCAGCGATTGTTTCATGGCCGAAATGATCACTTTTTCAAGCCGCTGAAGCTTCACTATTTCCCTCTCTGAATGTTCACAAAAAAGAGGTGTGATCTCATCAACCCCTATTTCAGTGGCCTTTTCAAGGAACCATTCGAACCGATCAATGTTCTTGGTAGGTGCAACAGCCATGTGCAGGCTCCAGGGATTTTTCCTGACCAATGTCGAACTGCTGATCTCGACCAGGCATCCTTTGTGATGAATCTTTGATAAGACTCCCTGGTACATCTGCCCCTGGCCATCGGTAAGACTTATAACATCCCCCTCCTTTGACCGGAGTACCTTCATACAATGCCATGACTCTTCTTCGCTCAGGATACAAGCATTTCCCTGGATCGCCGAAACATAAAATAATTGCATAATCAGTTAACTACTACCTTCTCCACCTGGGTAAACTGCTCAGTTGTCAGCCTGATAAAATACATTCCCTTTGGAAAACCGGATAAATTGAGCTTTTTCGAAATGGTTCCTGACCTGGAAATCAAAACTTCAGTAAGTACATTCTGTCCCTGTGGATTCATCACGGTCATCTGAACTTCGCGTGGCGTGTTCGTCATGGAAAGGTTGAACTCCCCGTGCGAGGGATTCGGATAGATGTTTACGACCGGATTTCCCCTTGTTATTTCATGGGTGCCAACAGGCCCGCTTACCTGGATGTCATTCAGGAAGAGATTGTTGCCAAAGCGATTGTAAGCTTCAAACATCAGTTTAACTGTTTGCTGTCCTGCCCAGGGGGTGAGGTCAATGGTATAACAACCTGTGCCATAGCTGCCGCCGCACCAGTCATTGGCCGATTTCGGGAAAAATGCACTGTCGGTACTCGGATGCGTCACAAATACGTTGGGTGTTCCATCCGGACCCATCCCCCAGACGCGATGCCACGTGGCTCCGCAATCCGTGGAGATCCTGATGATCAGCGAATCTTTCCGGATGCGCTGCTCATAGGCATGCTTGAAAGTAAGCGCTACGCTGCTGTATCCGGTGAGGTTGAGACCCGGACTGATCAGCTGGTCGCGCTTTGTCAGTGCGGTATAGTTGTAAAAATCCATGTAAATCGCCTTGGAACCGGGAACAACTCCACCAACCGTAATGGTATCCCAGGTGATGGAAAGGTCAGGATTCACGATCTCCCAGTGCTTCGAATCAAACCCAGAATTGAAGGATTCCGTGAATGGGAGGGGATAGCCGTCTTTGAATATGTAGAGTGAACGCAGCAGCGTTTCTGATCCGACTTCATTTGAACATGTGAGCTGCACATCGTAACCCCCGGAACCGTCAAACTGAACCACCGGATTCTGACTTGAACTTGAGGTGCCTTCCAGGAACGTAACCGTACCAGGTGTAAATGTCCAGTTCCAGCTTATCGGGCAATAGATCGTCTGATCGGTGAAATGAACGAACTCATTGCCACAGATTGCAACTTTATCCGAGGTGAAGTTAATGAATGGCTTGAGGGTATTGCTCACGGTGATATAGTCAATTTTTGTGACGGAATCGGAACCGAATTCATTCCATACCTTCAGTTTTACCTGGTATGTCCCTGGGGTACTGTATAGGATACCCGTCGGATTTTTCAGGTTGGAAGAGGGTGTTACAGATCCTTCGAATGTCCATTGAAAAAAGGTGGGGACCCCGGTTGAAAGATCCTTGAAATCGATGGAACAGCCAATGGGGATCACGGTCTGGCCGGTTGAAAAATCGGCAGCCGGACTGGCGTGATACATATCTGATCCCCACAATCCGCGTCCATAGGTACTTCCCCTGATTGCATCCTGTGAAACCGAATCGTTGTCATAATAAATCTCCAGTTCGGTGATGCGGCCGTTTGCAGGCAGACCTGAACTGAACGGAATCCAGGTGGAGGTGTTCTGATCCTTGTAATATACGCCGGCATCGGTCCCTACATACAATCCCTCACTGGCATTTTTATAATAAGCGATGGTATTCATGGGAATATTGGGAAGGTTCCCTGTGATGTTGGTCCAGGTCAGGCCCTTGTTCGAAGATTTATATACCTTGTTCCCCAGGGCGAGGTAAACTGTATTTTCATCCGTAGGGTGCGATTCAATATCTCTCGGAGTTCCGGATGCCGGAAGATAGGAGGTAAGGTCAATCCAAACAGGGGTGTCGCTCATACAGTTATCCGTCCGGAATAATTTATTGTCCGACCTGCCCGCATAAAACATATTGGTGTTGGCTGATGATTGTTCAACCACGGCCATATCTGCATTGTTATTCCCGGCCAGGTTATCCGAAATTTTCAGCCAGGAAATCGTAGACCCGGTCACATTCAGGGATCTCCAGATATTTTTATATCCCGCAAACATCACCTTCCGGTCGGCTTTACTCAGGCAGAACGGGGTGACCCAGGCACCACTTTCCGTAATCCCGTTGGTTCCAATGCCGGCAATATGTTTTTCCCCGGCATTGTTGACCTTCCGATAGATGTCGCCATTATAGATTGTATGATAGGTATAAGCCGCATTGGTATAATCGACGGCACACTCCATGCCGTCGCCACCACCTACGGCGATCCAGTTTGTGGGCATGTAGGCATAGGTCCCGTTATCCTGGAATCCGTTGATGACTTTGTTTTTAATGGTCTGGGATTGTCCGAGCTTATAAATCTGGCCAATGGTCATTCCCACAGTCCGGTCAGCCCAGGTCGTTCCGCCATCGGCTGTAACCCAGCAACCGCCATCATTGCCTGCATACAGTTTTCCATTCACCGGTGAATAGGCAAGAAAATGACAATCGGCATGAACTGCAGGCTTGCTGCAATCGCCCCACCAGTGTGAATTGATGGTCCAGGAGGTCCCTCCGTTGGTTGACTTCCACACATCCACTCCGCCGGCATAGATGATTTCAGCGTTCAAAGGATCCGCGGCCAGGGCCAGATCATACCATGCCTGACCGCCTGTTCCGTTTCCGGTGCACGACCAGTCCATGATATTGGGAGTGGTTGACCGGCTTGTGAAATTCAATCCTGCGTCGGTTGACCGGTAGAGACCATGGAATGCACTGCTGTTGTCTGATTGCATGAAATAAACATAATCCGGATTGGCAGGAGTCACCGCAATCACGCCCCTCTGCTGGGTTGTGAGCACCGATGTTATTTTTACAAAGGAGATCCCGTTATCTGATGAACGGTAAAAGGATGACCCGGAAGCTGCGTAAACGATGTCGGGGTTATCCGGTTTGAACTGGATATCTTTGAAATTCCCCGATTGGGTGTTGGTCCAGGTAGTGCCCCCGTCGGTGGAACGATAAACTCCTGCACTGGTTGCTGCCAGAATAATTTGAGCATTTGCAGGATTCTGTATCATTCTCCCGATGGTTTTACTGCCCATACCGGTTGACGAAAGAGTCCAGGAAAGACCTCCGTCAGTACTTTTGAATACGCCCAACCCGGGCGCATCGCCTGCATCACGGTCGCCGGTGCCGATCAGGATGTTGTCGGGATTGGAAAAATCCACAATAACAGCAGAAACGCCCAGTGTAGGCATCGTGTCGGTCCTTGTGATCCAGGTATCTCCTCCGTCAGTTGATTCCCAAAGACCACCTGACGGGGCTCCAACCCAAATTTTACTGGGGTTGGAGGGATGGAAAGCCACTACATTCACACGGCCCAGTCCAATATAACCGGCAGGTCCGGGTGAAGGGATCTGAGAAGGACCCAGGCTGGTCCACGTTCCATTGGCTGAACGCATGCTCTTTTCATAAGTACTGTAGGCGTTAAAAGTTGCATCAGGTGCTAAACGGCTCCCGTCCGGCAGAATCCGGACCTGCATCATATATTCCCAGCGTTTGAAAACCTTCCAGCCGCATCCCCGGGTTATTTTCCGGTCCTTCCAATAAATATTGAAGGCCCGCTGTGTCTGGAAAAAATTGGCATCCGGATCCTGCATCATCTGGATCCAGTAGGGAAAGGTCGCTGTATCATTGGCAGATTGGCTGGGGACATTCTGCGTTCTTCCGGCCATAACATAAAGCAATAGCCCGGCAGTCAGGAGTAGTGATTTTTTCATTGTCTTCAGGATGATTTATAGGGTACAAATGTAAGGAAAAACGCGAGACACTCCCGGCGACTGTTAAAATGAATGATTTGTCTTTTTTCTTGAGAATGAGAAATTGAATGATGATTACGCAACAGAGGAGCTGCGGAGGATCATCTCATTGCTTTAGTAAGCATGCCCTCCCTCTTCCATCTCGGCAGCATCAATTTTTTTGCTGTTGATGGCTTTCCATGCATACCAGATATAAGCGATCACAAATGGCACCAGCAATGACACATAACTCATGGCTGTGAGGGTGTAATGGCTGGATGAGCTGTTGCGGATGGTCAGGGAACTCTGCAAATCGAAGGTTGACGGGTAATAGGCTGTATGGTTGAATCCGGCAAGGCAGAACAGGGCAAACACGGTAAGGAAGGTCCCTGATCCTGCATACCAGATGGCGGATGATCCCTTTTTTTTATTGCAGAGAAGCGGAAGTGCGATCCCCGCCAAAACCAATACCACACCGGATAAAAATATCACCAGGACCAGTGGCATTTGAAGCAGGTTGTGAAAATACTTGAAAGGTTCCAGGAATATTGTCCTGTCCCCGGGCTGGACCGCAAAACCAGGCATAAACATAAGGGCTCCGGTGAACGCCAGAAAGAAAACAAGAAAGGGGATGGCGTTGAAGAGGAGCTGTTTTTTTGACCGGGTTAAAATATTATCGTTATCAATGGTATTCATGAAGTAGAGGATGCCAAGAACCCTGGCCAGGAAGAATACAGACAACCCGAGGGCCACATTGCGCCAGTTTAAAACTGCTTCAAGTCCGTGGGCCGGGTTTTGCCACCGAGAGATGGCAGGATCCAGGAGGTTGGTCAGCGCCGATTTATTGACCGAGAAGGCCGATCCGGTGAAAAATGTTGCAACGGCTGTCCCGATGAGGAGGGTCCCCAGCAACCCATTGATGATCAAAAACCATTCATAGGTTCTATGCCCCAGGAGATTATCCGGTTTGCTTCGGAATTCATAGGCCACAGCCTGGATGATAAAGGGGAACAGGATGGCCATCCACACCCAGTAGGCGCCGCCAAAGCTGGTGGAGTAGAATAGCGGGAAGGCAGCGAAAAAAGCGCCTCCGAAAGTGACCAGGGTGGTGAAGGTAAATTCCCACTTCCGGCCCAGGGAGTTGACCAGCATTTTGCGCTCCGGTTCGGTTTTGCCGATGGTATAGATCAGTGTTTGTCCGCCCTGTACAAACATCAGGAACACGAGGAGGCTGCCCAGGATGGAGATGATGATCCACCAGTAGGACTGTAAGGTATCAATCGACATGGTTTCGAACATCAGTGAGTCCCTCCATCTTTAGGTCCGAGTTTGATTTGTTTGATCATGATCATCAGTTCGGCTATCAGGAGCACGGTGAAGATCGCAGCAAAGAGAATAAATGTAATGACGACGGATGATGCATCGATTTTCGACACGGCGGCCATGGCAGGCATCAGGTCCTGGATGACCCAGGGCTGGCGGCCTACTTCGGCCACGATCCAGCCGGCTTCCGAAGCAAGGTACACCAGTGGAATCGTCAGGATGGCCAGTCTGAGCAACCATCGTTTGTTTTCAAGTTGGTTTTTACTTGCGAGATAGAGGACCACCGTAAACAACAGGATAAAATAGATCCCAAGATATACCATCAGATGGAAACTGTAAAAAGTAATGGGAACGTTGGGAACGATGCTTTCGGGGGAGTTAAGATAGGCATATCCGAACCAGGGAAAGTTCCGGTTGAGTTCGGCCAGCGAGCCGTTGATCTTGGCTGTATCCTTTGCTGCTTTTGCATCGCGGTAGGATACCAGGGCGGCCACCGCTTTTTTCCCCAGGACTATTTTTTCTTCAGCTGAAAAAGCGCGTTCCTTTTCAAGGGCATTCACATATTTGAACCCGGGTTTATAACCACCCTTTAACAGGTCGTCGACTCCAGGAACAAACGCCTCAGGATCCCGGTATCCAAGGAATGAAAGAAGTTTAGGGAATTCAACTTTCACGAGGAAGGCATCTTTTCCGTCACCGGGCTTTTTAGAAGGGGTCAGGATTCCAACCGCAACCAGCCCGGCTCCGGATTTTCCCTGGTATAATCCCTCCATGGCAGCCAGTTTCATGGGTTGCTTTTGAGAAACCTGGAATGCAGAACCATCTCCGGTATATGCCAGGAAAAGCGAAGTTGAAAGCCCGAAAATGCTGGCCACCACGATGCTGCGTTTGGCAAGCAGGGTGTGTCTTTTTTTTAGAAGAAACCAGGCACTCACCCCGACTACGAAAACGGAGGCCGTTACATAACCTGATGAGACCGTATGCAGAAATTTATTCACGGCAACCGGCGAAAACAGGATGGCCCAGAAATTCACCATTTCATTTCGGGCGGTATCGGGATTGAATTGCATTCCCACCGGATACTGCATCCAAGCGTTGGCGACCAGGATCCACAGTGCTGACAGGTTGGCCCCGATTGCGGTGAGCCATGAAGCGGCGAGATGGAAACGTTTACTCACCTTGTTCCAGCCGAAAAACATGACCGCGATGAAGGTCGACTCCAGGAAAAAAGCCATGATCCCTTCAATGGCCAGGGGCGCCCCGAAAATATCACCCACAAACCATGAATAGTTTGACCAGTTGGTGCCAAACTGGAATTCAAGAATGATGCCGGTTGCGACTCCGATGGCAAAGTTGATCCCGAACAGGGTCATCCAGAATTTCGTGATCTGTTTCCACTCCGGATTTCCCGTCCTGACATAAATTGACTCCATGATGGCAACGATAATGCCCAATCCTAGGGTAAGCGGAACGAAAATCCAGTGGTACATTGCAGTGAGCGCAAATTGAGCTCGTGACCAGTCAATCAGGGAAAGATCTACATGTTCAATCATGAGAAAGAGGGATTAATACGACAAAGATAATCAAATATAAGGTTTCATTTCAGAATGAAATCCTGTATACAAGTCCTGAATTGTTTAATTTTACCGGCCGTTTCGATCGTCGCTTTCCACAGAGGCTGGGGACCCGGTACCCCGGAAATGATCTGATTAAAAAAGGCTTCGGCAACGGATGACTAGTCTATGGCGAGCTTTTCTGATAGCCGTGAATCGGCAAAAAAATCAAATGCGTGTTACCATTGCGGGGAGGATTGCGGACCCGTGCCCATCACCCTCGAAGAAAAAATCTTTTGCTGCAACGGTTGTAAAACAGTCTATGAGATTTTAAGTCAGAACAATGCCTGTGAATACTACGGGTTTGAATCACACCCCGGCCTGAAGGGTGGCAACAATGAAGTAGGCAACCGTTATGCCTACCTTGACAACGAGGAGATCCGCCGCGAATTGCTTGAATTTTCAGAAGATGGCGTGAGCAAAGTCAAATTGTTCATCCCTGCCATTCATTGCAGTTCATGCATCTGGTTACTTGAAAACCTTCAGCGATTGCATTCCGGGGTGATGCATTCTTCAGTGAACTTTGTGAAAAAGGAGATCATCGTCACCTTTCATGATGCTTTAATTTCGCTGCGGCAACTGGTTGAACTGCTGGTCTCAATAAACTATATTCCGCAACTGACCCTCGAAACCATGCAGAAAGGGGCCAAGCGGAAGGTCAACCGCGGGATCTATTATCGTTTGGGTGTTGCCGGTTTTTGCTTTGGGAACATCATGCTTTTCAGTTTTCCGGCCTATCTCAGTGTAAATGACACAGTTGAAAACCTTCTGCGGCAGAATTTCGGATTGCTTAACATTCTTTTTGGCATTCCGGTCGCCTTTTATTCAGGGTCGGTCTTCATCATTTCGGCCTACAAAGGACTGAAAAAAAGATTTATCAGCATCGATGTTCCCATCGCCGTCGGAATCCTTGTCCTGTTTTTCAGAAGTGCGTATGAGATCATCTCCGGAACAGGACCCGGCTTTATGGATTCTCTGGCAGGACTGGTCTTTTTTCTTTCCATCGGACGATGGTACCAGGATAAAACCTACCAGGCACTTTCCTTTGAGCGCGACTACCATTCCTATTTTCCTGTAGCTGTTACCCTCATATCCGGTTCAGGGGCCGAGTCGATCATCCCGATTAAAAAACTGAAAACCGGCATGCGCATCCTGGTCAGGAACCAGGAACTGGTGCCGGCTGATGCACTGCTTGTAAAGGGAGATGGCTCCATCGACTATAGCTTCGTCAGCGGGGAGTCGGCGCCGGTGGTGAAAAGGGAGGGAGAACGGATCTTTGCCGGTGGCCGCCAGGTAGGAGCCTCCATCGAGCTTATCGTTGAGCGCGAGGTCGCACAAAGCCGGCTTACCGAATTGTGGAACCAGGATATGACCGGTGGTGAAAAACAGAGCAGGTGGGACTCGGTTCTTGATGTGATCAGCCGGTATTTTACCGTGATGATCCTGGTCCTTTCCACTGTTTCCGGGATATTCTGGTGGTTTTACAATCCTCAGATGACATTCCTGGTGGTTACTTCTATCCTGATCGTCGCTTGTCCATGTGCCCTGGCCATGACCTACCCTTTTTCACTGGGAGGTGCCATGCGGGTTTTCGGACGGAACAACTTTTATCTCAAAAGGACCGGGGTCGTTGAAGCACTGTCAAAAATTGACACCATCGTGTTCGATAAAACAGGGACCATAACCCGCAATGACGGACTGGGCGCTGATTTTAGTTCACTCTCCGCTTCACAGGAGCAGTTGCACTGGATATCATCCCTGGTGCGCCACTCCACCCATCCGGCCAGTGTGGCGATCCACCGCCAGCTGCAAGGTTTTGAGGCCCTGAGTGTGACCGGATTTCGTGAGATCGCGGCACAAGGCATCGAGGGCAGTATCAAAGAACACCGTATCAAAATAGGATCGGAGAAATTTGTGACTGGGACCCGGCCAATGACAGCCGCTGGCGGAAGGGTCTTCATCTCCTTTGATGACGAAGTGATAGGGTTTGTGGGCATCAGTAACCAGTACCGTGATGGAATGAAGGAGGTGCTCACCGGACTTTCCAGACGGTATGAACTTCATTTGCTTTCGGGAGACAATGATGCTGAACTGGAAAATCTCCTTTCATTTTTCCCATCCAGGGACCATCTGAATTTTAATAAATCTCCCAAAGACAAGCTTGAATATATCCGTGACCTGAAGAACTCGGGCAGGAGGGTGCTGATGATTGGCGACGGACTGAACGATGCAGGGGCTTTGCGTGAGAGTGACTGCGGAATATCCATTGCCGATGACATCTATCATTTCTCACCGGCCTGCGATGCCATTCTGGAATCAGGACAGTTCTACCGACTTCCTGATTTTCTGAATTTCAGCCGTACCAGTATGCGCATTGTATTCATCAGCATGATCCTCTCTTTTCTTTACAATGTGGTTGGATTAAGTTTTGCCATCAGCGGGAATCTTTCGCCGGTTGTTTCGGCCATCCTGATGCCGCTTAGTTCCGTAACAATTGTTGCTTTTGTTACGCTATCTGTTTTTTTATCAGCTGGTTATTGCAGATTTAGGTAAAATCAGCTTATTAGGACTGAATATAAATATTCTTAATTTTCTGTATTTGACTGCCTGTATTTTGGAAATTCAATACTTTAATCTTTAATTTGCCCTCAAGTAGAACACTATGAGCGTAATCCTTGTCCTGGTTGTATTCAGTGTCGTACTTGCCGGTGGCTTTTTAGCAGCCTTTTTCTGGTCTGTTCGCAATGGCCAGTATGATGATACCTACAGCGCCTCAGTCAGGATTCTCTTTGATGACGATAAGCCCGCAGATTTAAAAAAATCTGAATCCACCACGACCAATACACTGGAAGAAAATTCACCAACCCAATAGCATATGGAAAATCAGACATTTTACTATGACAACAAAATTGTAAAAAACTTTGCCTATGCGACCCTCTTCTGGGGCGTAGTCGGCATGGTAGTCGGACTCTTGCTGGCATTACAGTTCATCTGGCCGGCACTGTCTTTCGGGATCCCTTACACCACTTTTGGAAGGATCAGGCCAATTCATACAAATGCTGTGATTTTTGCATTTGTCGGAAACGGGATGTTCACCGGGATCTATTATTCATTGCAGCGTCTTTGTAAAGCGAGGATGTTCAGCGACCTGCTCAGTAAGATCAATTTCTGGGGATGGCAACTGATCATCGTATTAGCTGCACTTACCTTTGCCTTCGGGATCACCACCGGCAAGGAATATGCGGAACTGGAATGGCCGATCGACATTTTGGTTGCAGTTATCTGGATCGTGTTTGGCTGGAATATGATCGGAACGATCATCAAGAGAAGGACTTCACATATTTATGTGGCAATCTGGTTTTACATTGCAACCTTCGTGACCATTGCCGTGTTGCATGTCACCAACAGCCTGGCCATCCCGGTCGGACTTTTTAAAAGCTATCCCATCTATGCCGGGGTACAGGATGCCTTAGTCCAATGGTGGTATGGCCACAACGCAGTGGCATTTTTCCTTACAACCCCGTTTCTCGGGCTGATGTATTATTTTCTTCCGAAGGCGGCAAACCGTCCCATTTATTCCTACAAGCTTTCCATCGTCCATTTCTGGGCGCTGATATTCCTTTACATTTGGGCAGGCCCGCATCATCTTTTATACAGCGCGCTCCCCAACTGGGCACAGTCGCTCGGTGTCGTCTTTTCCGTCATGCTGATCGCCCCGTCCTGGGGTGGAATGGTCAACGGACTTCTCACCCTTCGTGGAGCCTGGGACCGTGTTCGCGAGGATCCAGTGCTTAAATTCATGGTGGTTGCCGTAACAGCTTACGGAATGTCAACCTTTGAAGGTCCGATGATGTCGACCAAGACCGTCAACGCCATCTCTCACTTCACCGACTGGACCGTGGGTCATGCACACATCGGCGCCCTTGGCTGGAATGGATTTCTCACCTTTGCTGTCTTATACTACCTGATTCCACGAATTTTTCAGACGCAGCTTTTTTCAAAGAAAATGGCCAATTTCCATTTCTGGATTGGAACCCTGGGTATCATCTTTTATGCTGTACCCTTATACTGGGGTGCGATCACCCAGGCTTCGATGTGGAAAGAATTCACTGCTGCAGGCTTCCTGAAATATCCGAATTTTCTCGAAACGGTTACCCAACTGGCACCGATGTACGCAACCCGTGCAATTGGCGGTTCCTTTTACATAATAGGTGTTGTTCTTGGAGTTTATAACCTTATCCGGACCGTAAAAGCAGGGAAACTCCTGCCCGAAGAGGTTGCATCCGCACCCGCACTTGAAAAGGCTGATGGCAAACGTGGATCCGGCGAAGGAGTTCATCGCTGGCTTGAGCGCCGGCCGGTTCAGTTCACCATCTTTGCGCTGGTTGCCGTTCTTATCGGCGGGCTCATTGAAATTGTACCGTTGTACCTCGTGAAGACGAACATCCCCACCATCGCCAGTGTGAAACCCTATACGCCGCTTGAACTGCAGGGTCGCGACATCTATGTCCGCGAAGGTTGTTATACCTGCCATTCACAACAGGTGCGTCCATTCAGGTCTGAAACGGAACGTTATGGTGAATATGCCAAAGCCGGTGAATATGTTTACGACCATCCTTTTCAGTGGGGTTCAAAACGCAACGGACCCGACCTGTCGCGCGAAGGTGTCGTCAATGGTCGCCAGTACCGGCCCAATTCATGGCATTATAATCACATGCTGAATCCGCAGCGGTTGAACGAACAATCCATTATGCCGGTTTACAAATGGCTGATAACCGATGACCTTGATTTATCGACTACCGCGAAGAAAATCCGTGTCATGCAATTCCTTGGAGTTCCCTATCCCCAGGGATATGATAAAATCGCCAACGATGAGCTCATGCTGCAGGCAAGGGGGATCGCCGATGACCTGAAAAGCCAGGGCATCCAGGTCGAACCTACCAAAGAGATAATAGCGATGATCGCTTATCTCCAGAGACTTGGCAAAGACGTTCATGCTGCCAGTGCGGCTGCTTCCATCACTGCCAAATAATTCAGGCCATGTTGCGCGATATCTTTAAAACAGTAAGTGGCATTGAAAGCTATGGGATGATCTCCATGATCATTTTTGTGCTCTTCTTTGCGCTGCTGGCCTTCCATACCCTCTCACTGAAAAAGAAGGATGTGGATGACTTCAGCCGTATGCCGCTTGACGATTTTACCAAGGAATCAGATGAAATTCAAGATATTTAAAAATTGTTCTATGGAAATAAATAATCAGAAAACGGTTGAAAAAGATGAGCTGACAGGAGATATTCTGCTGTCGGGTCACGAAAGCGACAATATCCGGGAATTGGATAACAGCCTGCCAAAATGGTGGGTCTGGCTTTTTGTCATAACCATCATCTATGCAGTGGTTTACCTCTTTGTTTTTGATGTAATCAAGATTGCACCTTATCAGCAGGATGAGTGGAAGAAGGAGATGGCTGCAGCAGGAACTGTTGCCCCGGGTCAGAACGCCCCGGTGGATGCCGCCTCTCTCGTAGCGCTCACAGATAAGCCCAGTCTTGATGCAGGCAAGGAAATCTGGATCAAGCAATGCAAGGTATGCCATCTTGAAGGAGGGCAGGGACTGGTCGGGCCTAACCTCACGGATAACTTTTCCATCCATGGATGTACCTATGGGGATATGGTGAACATCATTGTTGTGGGCGTCCCTGAAAAGGGGATGATATCCTGGAAAACGCAGCTTTCTGACACCCAGATCAGGCAGGTGGCAAGTTATGTGTTGACCCTGAAGGGCACCAATCCTCCCAATCCAAAAGCACCACAGGGAGACCCGTGTAAGTAACATGCAAAAGCAGGACGATTCTTCAGACGGTTTTCGCGACAGGTTATACACCATCGACGAAACCGGCAAAAGACTTTGGGTTTTCGCTAAAAAACCGAAAGGAAGGCTGACTTCAGCAAGGAATGTGACGGGAATTTTATTGATGATTTTCTTTTTTTCCGCACCCTTCATTAAAGTCCACGGGCAGCAACTCCTGTTATTCGATTTTCTGCACCGGACGTTTGTGATATTTGGGGTACAGTTCTGGCCGCAGGATTTCAACCTGTTTTTTATTGCGATGATTGCCATGATGGTCTTCATCATTGTCTTTACGGTTACCTATGGACGAATATGGTGCGGATGGGCTTGCCCCCAAACGGTCTTTATGGAGGTTCTTTTCAGGCGCATTGAATACTGGATTGACGGCAATGCACATAGTCAGAAGGAGCTGGATGCCCGGCCCTGGGACGCAAACAAGATTGTCCGCCGGGTCGCAAAGCATGGAATATTTTACCTGATCTCATTTATTATCAGCAACTATTTCCTGATGTACATCATCGGATCGGATGCCTGGTATAAAATGGTGACCGAAAGTCCGGCCAATCATGTGGCCGGCCTCGCTGGCATGGCCATTTTTTCATTCATCTTCTATTTTATCTTCTCCTGGTTCCGCGAACAGGTTTGCACCATCGTTTGTCCCTACGGCCGTTTACAGGGTGTTCTGCTTGATCGTGAAACGGTCGTCATTTCCTATGATTATTTCAGGGGGGAGGGGCGTGGAGCTCTGCGCAAAAGCGAAATCCGTTCGGAGACCAAAAAGGGTGATTGCATCGATTGCAGTCAGTGTGTTTCGGTTTGCCCCACCGGCATTGATATACGCAACGGAACACAGCTGGAATGCATCAATTGTGCCTGTTGTATTGACGCCTGCGATGACATGATGAACAAAGTGGGTTTTAAACCGGGTTTGATACGCTATGCATCCGAGAAAATGATTTCTGACAAGAAACCCTGGCATTATACAGTACGATCCGGCGCCTATACCGTGGTCCTGGCGGTTTTACTGGTCGCGCTCACCTATTTTCTTGTTTCGCGCAATCCTGTTGAGGCAACAGTACTTCGTTCTCCTGGCATGTTATTCCAGGAGCAGGAGGGTGGGAAGATCAGTAATCTCTATAGTGTCAAAGTGGTAAATAAAACAGCCCATGATCTTCCGATCGAACTGCGTCTTCTTTCAGGGCAGGGGGAGGTTAAAGTCATCGGGAATGCTGCCTTGATCGCTAAACAGTCGCTGGGAGAGGTGGTGTTTTTCATTCTGATGGATCGGAATAAACTTGCCGGTGGCAAAACTGAATTGGAAATCGGGATCTTCTCGGGCGGTGTAAAACTCGATCAAACCAGGGCGACTTTTGTCGGACCGGAAAAATAACTTAGGATGAAGTGGAACTGGGGAACAGGAATATTTATTGTTATTGTCCTTTTCATTGGGGCATGCGTTGCTTTTATTGTCTATTCACAAAAGCAGAGATGGAGCCTTGTTGAGGAGGATTATTACCCGAAGGAACTTCGTCATGAGGAGAAACTGGTCAAGATGCGCAATGCCAATGCGATGACCGTGCAACTGATGGTCAAACTTGATAAATCAAACCTTATCATTCAGTTTCCGTCCGATTTCAGGGGGAAATCATTGACCGGAACGATTGACATATACCGCCCTTCTGACGAAAAACTTGATGTGATCGTCCCTGTCGCGGTTGATACCTCCCTGTCCCAATGCATTCCACGGAGGAAACTTTCTCAGGGCAGGTATGTGGCTAAGATTGACTGGACCTCGGAGGGAAAGGATTATTTTAAGGAGTTTGATGTTTTTATACCCTGAGATGGATATCCTACAGCCGTTGATTATTGGTCTTCTGGGTAGTTTTCACTGCATGGGCATGTGTGGACCCATCGCGTTGTCCCTGCCCCTGAACCAGAAATCAGGAACGACCAGAATCCTCAGCGGGATGATCTACAACCTGGGGCGTGTTCTTACCTACATTATGCTCGGGCTGATCTTTGGCCTGCTTGGCCTGGGAATCCATCTTTGGGGATTCCAGCAGTGGGTATCCATCTGTGCCGGCGCGATGATGATCCTGAGCGTTGGGTTCCCTGTGATTTTTCATGGCAGGAAGGTTACCGGAGTATTCGATCATCTTTTTTCAGGATTGAAGGGGCTTTTCGGACGTTTTTTTGGAATCCGCAGTTACCTGTCCACGCTGGGAATTGGCTTACTGAATGGATTGTTACCCTGCGGCCTGGTCTATGTTGCCCTTGCCGGGGCCCTTGTTTCAAACAGCCCGGCGCAGGGAGGCATATACATGATGTTGTTCGGGCTTGGCACAATCCCTGCGCTGCTGGCAATTTCATTGCTGGGAAATTTTATCAGCCTGGCCTTCAGGCGAAGTGTGCAAAAGGCTATCCCGTTCCTTGTCATCCTGATCGGGATTTTGTTTGTCCTTCGCGGAATGAACCTTGGAATCCCGTATATCAGCCCGAAAATGGAAAAGCATCAGCCACAGACAGAGGAGTTGCAAAAACCCAAATGCTGTCATTGAAATTCCCGGTGATTTAATAAATTTGTAAACGAAAGTATGAACCTGTTTTACGACCATTCTGCCGGTCAATAATCCATTTAACTATAAACGCTAAAAAACCAAAAATTATGAAAAAAACTGCAATTATCCTGATTTCATTGTTTGCGATGACCTTTGTCATAACCTCTTGCGGAGGAGGAAGCCAGCCGGCATCCGAACAAACGGCTGTTAAAGCAACCGGTCCCTATGCCGATCTTCCGGCCGATGTCCAGGCCATGATGCCACGCGGCGAAGAAATTTACAAGACCAAATGCGTGGTTTGTCACCAGGCTACCGGTTTGGGCATTGAAAATGTATTTCCCCCGCTCTCCAAAGCCGATTATCTCCTGGCTGATAAAGTAAGGGCAGTTGCACAAACCCTCAACGGCTCAAAAATTGAAATGATGGTGAATGGGAAAAAGTATACCCAGGAAATGGTTCCCCAGGTTGATACAAAAGAAGATGCCGTAGCGGTTATTAATTATGTCCTGAATAATTTAGGAAATAAGGATGGATTTGTGACCATGGCAGAAGTTTCAGCCATTGTGATTAAACCACGCACTGCCCCGGCCCAGGCCAAATAGAAGAATGAAAAATTAAAAAACGAAAGGCTGTTACCTGAAGTGACAGCCTTTTATTATTTCATTGGATGGACTTTTAACAGACCCTGGTTTACCAGCTGCCACCTGCACCGCCGCCGCCGAAGCTTCCGCCGCCGAACCCGCCGAAGCCTCCTCCTCCTCCTCCTCCTCCAAAACCACCGCCGCCGCCGCCACTGAAATCATTCCAGGAACCGCTGTGGCCGCGCCCCATTGAACCCAGAAGCCAGAAGGCGGTCCAGAACGGGAGGCTTTTACCCACGGATGAGCCACGGGCACGGCTGCCACGGATCAAAGTGAAAACAACAGCCATGATGATGATGGGGATGAGAAGCCCGTATGGGCTTGATTTCTTGTCTTTTCGCTTTGCATACTGGTCGGCCGTATATTCGCCTTTTGCCAGTGAAATCATTGCAGTGGTAGCGGCATCAATCCCTGCATAATAATTGCCGTTCTGGAAATTCGGGATCATCTCGTTGGTTACAATGCGTTTGGCAAGAGCATCAGGAATCACTCCCTCAAGACCATATCCGGTTTGAATGCAGGCTTCACCTTTTTCATTGGGGTATTTGGGTTTAACAAGAAGAACTGCTCCATTGTTTTTTCCTTTCTGTCCTACACCCCATGCCTGCCCGATTTTATAGGCAAATTCATTATAGTCGTATCCGTTCAGCGATTTAACGATCACCACAACAATCTGGGTTGAGGTTGAATCGTTGAAAATGACCAGCTTCTGTTCCAGGTTTTGAATTTCGTCACTGGTCAGAATACCAGCAAAATCATTCACCAGCCTGGGTGGTTCAGGCCTGGCCGGAATATCTTGTGCGGAAGCAGGAGAAGATCCGAAAAGAAGTAACATCCCCAGAAATGAAACAATGAAATCCCTGATCATTTTCATAAAATTTTCCTCCTTCTTACCTCACCAAAATAAACCAACCTGCAGCGTTACCCTATTACCCTGTTACCCTGTTACCTTGTCACCCTGTTACCTTCCTTAGTCTTTCCCAAAAGAAATATCATCAGAAAGTTCATTGATGTCATCTTTTTGACGTGGAAAATGTTGTTTCAGGTGTTGCCCTGTAGATCCTATCGCTTCGATCAATCCGTCGGCGAACCGGCCTTCCCTGAAATGGTCAAGCATCTTTGCTTTAATGCTATCCCAGTAATTTTCCGGAACAACCTTATGAATCCCGCTGTCGCCAATGATGGCGAAGCGGCGGTTCTTCACCGCAAGATAAACTAACACTCCATTTCTTAGCTCCGTTTTATTCATGCCCAGCTGCTTAAAAATAAAGGCAGCACGATCGAGTACATCTCCCGTAAAGGTGTTCTCGATATGAACCCGGATCTCCCCTGAGGTATCCAGCTCGGCGTTCATAATGGCATGTTTGATCTCCTCTTTCTCCTGTTTTGAGAAAAAATCAACTGCAGCTGTTCCCATGGGTCCAGTGTTTAAAATGATTAAAACTGCACCGTTGGGGCTTTTTCCGCACCCGCCTGTGCCTGGAAGTAGGCTTTCGTCTTAAAGCCAAACATACCGGCGAAGAAACTGTTGGGGAAACGGCGCAAGTAGCTGTTATAAGCCTGCGCGGTTTCGTTGAACTTCATGCGTTCAACTGTGATCCTGTTTTCAGTACCTTCCAACTGAGCCTGAAGCTCCGAGAAATTCTGTGTAGCCTTCAGCTCAGGATATTTCTCAACAACCACCATCAATCTTCCAAGGGCGGAACTTACACCATTCTGAGCCTCCTGGAACTTCTGAAGTGATCCTTCATCCAGGTTCTTGGGATTGATTTGTACGCTGGTTGCCTTGGCCCTTGCCTCAATGACGGCTGTGAGGGTCTGCTGCTCAAATTTGGCAACACCCTTTACTGTATTTACCAGGTTTGGTATCAGGTCAAGCCTGCGCTGGTATACATTTTCAACGTTGGCCCAGGCCTGGTTTACACCCTCTTCCTTGGTAACCAAGTTGTTGTTAATCCCTGTTGCCCACGACACCAGGAGGATGATCACCCCTATGATAACGATCAAAATAATCCAACCTTTGCTTAGTTTCATGACTCGCTAGATTTAATGATAATTGTTGCTAATTTACAAATTTCCCATCTGTTCTGTACTCCGTTTAATAAAATCGGCCAGATCCTTTCCCTTCAGCATATTCTGTGCAAGCAAAGCCAGGTCGAACAGATGTTTGATGGTCCCGGACTGTTTTTCACCTTCCGGTTCTGCCAGTAACCTCGTTACCAAAGGATTGTTTGAATTAACAACCAGGTTGTAATTCTCAGGCATTTCGCCCATAAAACCATAACCGCCGCCGCCACCAAGAGCTGACATGTCCTTCATTCGCCGCATAAATTCATTCTGGGTGATCTGGAAGGGTGATTCTTTTTCACTCAGGCTTTCAAATACCACCGTGAATTTTTTGGAATCAATCTGTTTTTCCATCAGCTCTTTAATCGATTTTTGCTGGTCCTCATTGAGTTTCGAGGGCAGGACATCATCCTTTTTGATCAGTTTTTCAATGGTGTCGGAATCAACGCGGGTAAATCGCGTTTTTTCAAGTTTTTGCTCGAGGGTATTGATGAAATGGGCTTCAAGGATGCCATCCATCAATAAAACATCATATCCCCTTGCTTGTACATTTTCAATAAAACTGTACTGCTCATGCTGATTGGTTGCGTAAAGATAGATGAGCTGACCGTCCTTATCTTTCTGAGCCGGTTTAACCAGTTTTTCATACTCGTCAAAGGTGAAATATTTGCTGTCAACATTTTTCAGGAGACAGAATTTCTTCGCCCGGTCATAGAATTCAGGCTGGGAGATAATTCCATATTCAATAAATACCTTGATGTCATCCCATTTTGCTTCAAAATCGGGACGTGAATCTTTGAACAGCGACTCCAGTTTATCAGCGACCTTTTTGGTAATGTGATTGGATATCTTTTTTACATTGGGGTCGCTCTGAAGGTAACTGCGTGAAACGTTGAGTGGAATATCAGGCGAATCGATCACCCCGTGCAACAATGTCAGGAAGTCAGGAACGATGCCTTCGACTGAATCGGTGACAAAAACCTGGTTGCAGTATAACTGGATTTTATCCTTCTGAACCTCCAGGTTTCGTTTTACCTTAGGGAAATACAGTATGCCGGTAAGATTGAAGGGATAATCCACGTTAAGATGAATCCAGAATAGCGGCTCATCAAATGAAAAGGGGTAAAGCTCCCTGTAAAAGCTTTTATAATCTTCGTCCTTAAGGTCAACGGGTTTCTTCTTCCAGATGGGATCCGTATTATTAATGATGCGTGGTTTTTCAACCTCCACATGTTTGTCGTTGCCATCCTTATCCTTTTCGCCTTCGACTTTCTCCCATGTTTTTTCATTACCAAAACGGATGGGTACGGGCAGAAACTTACAGTATTTTTTAAGAATTCCCAGCAGTGTTTGTTCTTCAAGATAGTCTTTAGAATCATCCGCAATGTGCAGGATCACTTCGGTGCCGCGGTCAGACTTGTCACATACATCCATCGTGTAGTCGGGGCTGCCATCGCACTCCCAGTGAACACCCTGGGTATCACCTTTCTTCTGGTAAGTCTTCGTAAAGATCTCAACCTGTTCCGAAACCATGAAGCTGGAATAAAATCCCAAACCGAAATGGCCGATGATGGCATTCATTTCCGATTCTGACTTGGTCTTGAATTTTTTAATGAATTCTTCGGCGCTGGAGAAGGCTATCTGGTTGATGTATTTGTCAACCTCTGCTGCGGTCATGCCGATACCCTTGTCTTTTACCGAGATGGTTTTTTTCTTTTTATCCAAAATCACTTCAATAGTCAGGTCACTTATATCACCATTGAATTTTCCCAGGGAAGCAAGTGTTTTAAGTTTCTGCGTCGCATCAACAGCATTGGAGATCAGCTCGCGCAAAAATATTTCATGCTCCGAATACAGGAACTTTTTGATGATGGGAAAAATGTTTTCAGTCTGAACGTTGATTTTACCTTTTTGCATAGTTTATTGTGTTTAATTTGCTGACAAGGATTTATCAAAGTGGGTGCCAAGCGCAACATACTGCCAAAATGACAAAGGGCCGCATGTTTTGCATGCAGCCCTTCGAAAAAATGAAAATTGTATCCGTTAACTTTGACTCATCATAATGAGTACCATCGAAACGACAATGATGGTGTTGAAAATAAAAAACCCAATGGTCCCAACGGTGAACAGTGAGTAGTTTCTGGTCTGAATTTCTTTGGTGTTCATGGCATTTTTAATTTACGATACAATATTATAATTATTTAACCCTGAAGTCAACCATAAATAAGTAAGTGTGCCCAATTATTTCGTAAGTGTGATTTTTTTTTAATTTCAGCGATCATTTCATTTACTGAATCATAACCATGATTTTTTTTTAACTTTTCAATTTACGTCTGTAAAATTTCTAATTTTACATAGTTCTACATTCTGGAATACAAACTAAAAATACTTCTATATGAGCGTGATTGATTGGAAAAACCTGCCCTTCGGTTATTTTAAAACTGATTACAATGTCCGTTGTCATTATAAAGATGAAAAATGGGGAGAACTCGAGATTACCGATTCTGAGATCATAACCATGCACATGGCTGCCACCTGTCTTCATTACGGGCAGGAGGCATTTGAAGGGATGAAGGCATTCACCGGGGTTGATGGGAAAATCAGGATATTCAGACTGGAGGAAAATGCAAAACGGATGATTAAATCTGCACGGGGAGTTATGATGGCGGAGGTTCCGGTTGAACTATTCCGTGAAGTCGTTTTGAAGGTAGTCAAACTGAATTTGAAATATGTACCGCCTTATGGCGAAGGTGCATCACTGTACATCAGGCCCCTGTTGATCGGTACGGGCGCACAGGTTGGAGTAAAAGCAGCGAAGGAGTATACCTTCATGGTTTTTGTCGGACCCGTAGGTCCCTACTTTAAGGAGGGATTTAGCCCGGTAAAAATGCAGATTGTTCGCGATTTTGACCGCGCTGCTCCGCTGGGTACCGGCAATATCAAGGTGGGTGGGAATTATGCTGCAAGTCTGAGGGCAGGCGATCGGGCCCACAAGGATGGATTCGCCTCCTGCATTTTTTTGGATGCACGGGAGAAAAAATATATCGACGAGGCAGGACCCGCCAATTTCTTCGGAATTAAGGGAAATACCTATGTCACTCCTGATTCTTCCTCGATACTTCCCTCCATCACCAACATGTCCTTGAGGGTACTGGCCCAGGAGATGGGACTCAGAGTTGAACAACGTCAGGTTCCTGTTGAAGAACTCGATGAGTTTGAGGAGGTAGGTGCCTGCGGAACAGCTGCCGTAATTTCACCCATAAGCATGATCCATGACAGGGATACAGGAAAGGAATATAAATATTGTAAAAACGGGAAGGCAGGAGCCATATCTCAAAAACTCTACGATAAACTGAAGGGTATACAGGAGGGGGTTGAACCTGATACACATGGCTGGATTACGATCGTAGAATAATCCATAAAAAAACGGAAAGCCCGGGATATCCTGTTCCGGGCTTTTTTTATATGTAAAGGGCCATCTCCTGCTGTATCTTCAAGGCCTCTTCCCGGGCTTTCCCGGCGAAGTCGATACCCGACGAGGCATAAATGATATTTCTTGAAGAGTTAACCAGCAACCCGCATTCTTTGGTGAGTCCATATCTGGCAACATCCCGGAGGCTGCCTCCCTGTGCGCCAACACCGGGTACCAGAAGGAAATGATCAGGAACGATTTTACGCACATCTTCCAGCATTTCAGCTTTGGTCGCGCCAACAACGTACATCATATTTCCTTCGTCCCCCCAAGTTTGTGATTTGGAGAGTACCTGTTCAAAGAGGCGCTGTTCATGATCTTTGAAAAACTGGAAGTCATCAGCCCCTTTATTCGAGGTCAGTGCCAGAACGATGATCCACTTCCCCTGAAACCCGAGGAAAGGCTTAACCGAATCCTCTCCCATATAGGGCGCCACGGTTACAGCATCAAAATCCATCCCCGAAGATGCCGGATCGAACATGGCTCGGGCGTATTGCTGTGAGGTGTTGCCAATATCACCGCGTTTTGCATCGGCAATTGAAAACAATTGATTGGGGTAGGTTTTATTAATATACTGAATTGTCCTGGTCAGGCTGTTCCAACCCTTGGTTCCATTGCTTTCATAGAAGGCAAAATTAGGCTTGTAGGCGACAGCAAGATCGTGGGTGGAGTCAATGATCACCTTGTTGAATTCGAACGCAGGATCCTCATGATCCAGCAAATGGCGGGGGATCTTGGTCAAATCGGTATCCAGCCCGATACAGAGAAAAGACTTTTTCTTAAAAATGAGGTTGATCAGCTCCTGACGGTTCATATGTTAAAGGTAACAAGGTGACAAGGTGACAAGGTAACAAGGTGACAAGGTAACAAGGTAACAAGGTAAAGAGTGTTCTTATGTTCTTGTGTTCTAATTTGATCCCGCTTCCTTGAGTCTCTCGGCATTTTCAGCAAGCTGAAGGGCATCGATCAATGGCTGCACTTCACCATCAAGGACCACAGGTAAATTATACAGGGTCATATTAATCCGGTGATCGGTCACACGGCTCTGAGGGTAATTGTATGTCCTGATCTTCGCGGAGCGGTCGCCGGTTGACACCATGGTCTTTCGCTTTTTCGAAATTTCGTCGAGGTATTTCTGGTGCTCCAGCTCATAAAGCCGGGTTCGCAGTACCTTCATTGCTTTCTCGAAATTCTTTATCTGCGACTTCTCATCCTGGCAGGATACAACGATCCCTGAAGGAACATGGGTAAGCCTGATGGCGGAATAGGTCGTGTTTACTGATTGTCCGCCGGGACCAGAAGAACAGAAGGTGTCTTTACGCACATCCGATTGTTTGATTTCCACATCGAACTCGTCTGCTTCAGGCAAAACTGCAACCGTGGCTGCTGAGGTGTGTACCCTCCCCTGGGTTTCTGTTTGAGGCACCCGCTGAACACGATGGACACCGGATTCATATTTCATGAGTCCGTAAACGTTCTCTCCCATAATGTTGAAGATGATCTCTTTGAAACCGCCCATGGTACCATCGGTGAAGTCAACAAGTTCCACCTTCCAGCGCTTGGTTTCAGCATATTTACTGTACATCCGGTAAAGGTCACCTGCAAAAATACTGGCTTCATCCCCGCCGGTACCTGCCCGGATCTCAATGACCGCATTTTTTCCGTCTTCAGGATCTGCCGGAACAAGCATCATCCTGATATTCTCCTCAAGCTTATCTTTTTCTGCAGTAAGGATGTTCAGTTCTTCTTTGGCCATGCTCCTGAACTCTTCATCCTTTTCATTGTGAATGATATCTTTAGCATGATCGATATTCGACAGGATGCTTTTATATACTTCATAAGCCTCCATGATGGGCTGAAGCTCCTTGTAATCCTTGCTGAGCTTGATATAATTTTTCATATCACTCATAGCCGACGGCTCATTCATCTGTTCCTGAACGCTGTCGTACCGGACCTTGATTGCTTTTAATTTATCTAACATGTGTAAAATTGATATGAGGTGCAAAGTTAACCAATTCCAGGGGAATTAAAATCAGGGTGACAACTTGTCCGTTGATTTGAGGTCGGGGGCATGGTCAATTCCTGACAGAAATGGTATAGCAGTAAAGCTAATAAAAGAATTCCCCTGATTCGGAAGTTATGGTGAGATGCTTCGCATCCGAGGCCTTGCAGTGTCCGATGATCTTTGCTTCGATCTCAAATCCTGCGGAAATTTCAATGATCGATCCGGCAAGATGCTCCGGAACGTAAAATTCGAGCCGGTGTCCCATGTTAAAAACCCTGTACATTTCCTGCCATGATGTTCCCGACGCTTTGTGGATAAGCCTGAAGAGGGGAGGAACAGGGAACAGGTTGTTCTTCACAATGTGAAGGTTGTCAATGAAATGAAGTACTTTGGTTTGGCCTCCTCCGCTGCAATGCACCATGCCATGAATCTGATCGTGATGGTAGTCGAATATTTTTCTGACAACCGGTGCGTAGGTGCGGGTAGGGGAAAGGATCAGTTTCCCGATGTCAACGCCCGGCACCCCTGAAGCATCAGTCAGTCTCTTTGAACCGCTATAAACCAATTCGCCGGGGATCTGCTGGTCAAAACTTTCGGGATAAATTGCCCCGTAATATTTATCCAGCATGTCATGCCGCGCCGAAGTCAGACCATTGCTGCCCATTCCTCCGTTATAGGAAGTTTCATAACATGCTTTTCCCGATGATGAAAGGCCCACAATGACATCGCCGGCCCTGATGTTCCGGTTATCGATGACCTGACTGCGCCTCATCCGGCAGCTGACGGTCGAATCCACAATGATGGTACGCACCAGGTCGCCTACATCGGCCGTTTCTCCGCCGGTTGACCAGATCCCGATGCCCCATTTTCGCATCTCTGCCAGGAATTCTTCTGTTCCATGAATAATTTCAGAAATAACCTCCCCGGGGATAAGGTTTTTATTCCGGCCGATCGTCGAAGAGATGAGGATATTGTCGATGGCACCCACACAAAGCAGATCATCGAGGTTCATGACGATGGCATCCTGCGCGATGCCTCGCCACACCGACAAATCGCCGGTCTCTTTCCAGTAAATATAGGCCAGGGATGATTTTGTGCCGGCGCCGTCAGCGTGCATTACATTGCACCACTCGTCATTTCCGCCGAGCATGTCGGGGATGATTTTACAAAAAGCGCCTGGATATAAACCCTTGTCGAGATTCTTTATTGCAGAATGTACATCCTCCTTGGTGGAGGAAACACCACGCTGCTCATATCGGGTTGGCTCATTCATTCGAAGATAATCTCACCATTTGCCTCATCAATGCTGTACTTTCCAAACTTTTTCAAAGTTGAATCGCCAAATTGCAATGATCCGATCTTTTTATTTACGGTGGCTTTAAGGTCTTTCACAGTATTCTTGCCAATACGGATCTCTTTAATGGTGAACACCGCTTTATCTGCAACGGTCCCTTCCCCGATTATTTTTGTGGCATCCCCTTCAAAGCTGGTTTTATCGATCACCCCATCTGTCAGCAATTTCAGGGTAAGAACCGGGGAGATGAAAAGTTCCTTCTCCCTGGACTCGAAGTTAAAGGATGTAGTAATGCCGCTGATATAACAGGTTCCCTGGAAAAATCCGTCTTTGGTCTTGACCACTGTGACATTGTTCTCTTCCGGATTTACGACCAACTCAATTTTCGTCGGTGGAACGGCTTTGGATATTTTTGTCTTGGGAACAAAGTCATTCCTTAGAATGGAAAACTCGGTACGACGGTTAAGCTGGTGAGCGGCTTCCTTCACATTGTTATTTGGAAGTCCATTGATTATAGAATCGCTCAGCACAATCCCTACCTTAAACGTAAACTCCTCTTTGGTGATGTCCTTTGACAAGACCCTGGGAACACGTTCGCCATATCCTTTTGCAACCAGCCGGTCAGGGTCGATGCCTCTTGAGATGAGGTAGTCAACCACACTCTGCGCACGTTTCTGCGATAATATGTCATTGCGCTCTTCACTGTCGCGTGAGTCAGTATGGGCAGCAAGCTCAATCACGATGTTTTCATTGGCATCCAGGGTTTCAATAAGCCCCTGTAACGAATCGCGGTACTGGGGTTTGAGATCCCATTTGGCAAGATCGTACAGAATATCGGGAAGGACGACCGGCTTTTTAGGAATTGGTTTCAAAATGAAATTGCGGACAAGGTCTTTGCTTTTTTCCAGCCCGACAGTCGTTTCGCGTCCCTTTTCATTAAAATAATCCTTCCTGGTCACTAAAATATCATAGGTGGTATTTATAGAGATCTGCATTTTATTGAAACCATAATGACCCTTCTCATCGGTCTTATCAGCCAGGGCCCTGCCATTTGTTCCAACAATGTTCACAACAGCACCTGCAACAGGCTGAAGTGTGCGGTCATCGGTGACAGTCCCTTCAAGGGTAAAATAAACCGGGGGAATCACAAAGGAATAGATATCATCCCTGCCCTTTCCGCCAGGCCTGTTTGAAGTGAAAAGCCCCTGTTCCGCTTCGTCACCGTTGAAAACAATGGCAAAATCATCAGCATGTGAATTGATCGGGAATTTCATGTTTTCAGGGCGACTCCATTTGCCGGCCGTTGTTCCGTTGTATGAATAGGTTGAATGAAAGATGTCAAGTCCCCCCATCCCCGGGTGCCCGTTCGAGGCAAAATAAAGGATGCTGTCGTTGCGGATGAATGGAAAAAGTTCGTCTCCCGGTGTGTTTATTTCCGGCCCGAGATTCTGCTTCATGTATTTTCCGCCTTTTTTATCTTTCCTGGCTACCCAGATATCTTTGCCGCCATACCCACCCGGAAGATCGGCTGAGAAATAGATACTTTCATCCGACGACACACTTGGGTGGCCCATCACCGTTGACGAATCACCTCCCAATTCAACTTTTTCGGGTTCCGACCAGTTCGTCCCGCCCTGTCTGCTGGCCTTGAAGATCGCACAGCCGTTCTTACGCTGGGGATCATTCCAGCAACGGGTAAAATAAAAGGCTGAGAACCGTGGATTAAATTGTCCCGCGCCATCATTGGCCTTGGAATTGATCATGCCTTCGGCATCAGCCAGAACCGGTTTGCTCCAATCTCCCTTGTGGTCGACCCTCGACAGGAAAAAGTCAGAAAACCCCAGCCCGGTCCAGTTATCCACATCCCTCCCTTTGGCTCCGTTACGATCGGAGGTAAATATGATGGAAATGAATTTTTTGTCTGCATAGGCGGCTGCAAATTCATCCTCCTTCGTATTGAGGAGCTTTTCCCACTTTATGCCGTATTTTGAGGGGTTTGCAATCCATTCTTTCGACGTGGTGCAGGTTTCGATGCCAATGGTTGCTTTCGGGTCATTGGGGACCATCTCCTTGTAGGCCTGGTATTGTTTTAATGCTTCATCATAATTTCCATTTACCTTAAGCATGTCGGCATAATAAAGCAGAATTTTCGGGTCGTCCTTTACATATTTTGCATTATTTACCAGCCTTTTATATGAAGCTTCTGCCTTTTTTGTGTTATTCATCATCCGGTAGCACTCAGCTATTCTGAATGAGATGCGATCCCGTTCCCCTTTGTTATTCTTTACCTTGGAATAGGCTTTTTGATACTTCTGCAAGGCAAGCAGGAACATCTGGTCAGCATAAGCAGCATCGGCCGCCTTTGAAAATTTATTCTGGGCAAATGATCCTGGCGCGGAAACCATGAATAGCAGAATCAGGAGGGAAAGAATCGGATAACGCATGTCAACGCAATTTGGATTGCCTTATTAACGTGCAAATATAGATAAAAGTCTGATGAAGGACTAAAAAAAATGGCTGTCTGGTTTCGTCCGGACAGCCATTTTTATGGGATTGTTAAAACTTATTTGCCTTTGGATTTAACTGCTGCAAGTTCTTTCTTTTCCTTGCGGCGTTTCTGCCACATTAAGATGTCATAGGCAACAGGGGTGGCGTTAAATACGGAAGAATATGTTCCGATTACGACCCCGATGATCAGGGCAAAGGTGAATCCGCGAAGCACTTCACCACCAAAAATGAAGATGATGATCAATGTGACAAGGGTTACACCGGAGGTATTGATGGTACGACCCAGGGTGCTGTTGATGGCGCCATTGATATTGTCGCTGAGTTCCCGTTTGGGATAAAGAGCCCGGTATTCCCTGATCCTGTCGAAGATGATAACCGTGTCCATAATGGAGTATCCGATAATCGTCAGCAAGGCTGCAATGAAGGACTGATCTACCTCCATGCTGAAGGGCAATACGCCCCAGAAGAGGGAGAACACCCCAATGATGATCAGGGAATCATGGAATAAAGCTGTAACCCCACCGAGTCCGAATTGCCAGTTTTTAAAACGAAGGGCGATGTAGACAAAGATGATGATCAGGGAGAAGAATACGGCCATAAAGGCTTTCCATACCAAAGAGTAGGAGATGGTTGGGTCAACACGCTGTGAACTGAGTTCCCCTACGATCTTCCCGGCTGTATTGGCCTTGAATGCATCCATGGTAAGCGGAGTCTTGTAGAATCCTTTTACGCCATCAAAAAGCCTGTTGGATACAATTGAATCAGCTTGCTGGTTGCGTTCATTGATCATGAATTTAGTTGTAATCTTGACCTGGTTTTTAGGGCCGAAGGTTTTTACTTCAGGCGATTCTCCAAAGGTTTTACGAAGAGATTCACGAACAGCATTGGTCGATACATTCTGATCAAAGCGGACAATATAACTGCGTCCACCGGTGAAATCAAGACCCGGATCCAGGCCGCGTACAACTAAACTGATGAGCCCGGGGATGATAATGATCAGCGAAAGGAGATACATTTTCTTCCGGAGGCCAATGAAGTTAATCTTGGTGTGCTGGAACAGGTCCATGGTGTATTTGTTCCCGGTGGTAATGGTCATGTTCCGGTCGAGCATCCATTCAAATACAAGGCGGGCGATGAAGATTGATGAGAACAGCGACAGGAGTAAACCAAGAACAAGGGTTGTTGCAAAACCCTGAACAGGGCCTGATCCGAAAATATACAGGACGATACCCGTAAGAATGGTGGTTACGTGGCCGTCGATGATGGCGGACAAAGCATGGTGGAACCCGTCTTTTACGACCAGCCGCATGCCTTTACCCGCTCGGATTTCCTCTCGCATACGTTCATAGATAATAACGTTCGAGTCAACCGCCATAGCCAGGGTCAGAACGATACCGGCAATACCAGGCAGTGTGAGAACTGCACCAATGGAGGCTAAAACGCCGAAAAGGAAGAAAACGTTGGCGAAAAGGGCGATGTCAGCAACGTGACCAGCGCCGTTGTAATACAACGACATATAAAGAAGAACCCCGATGAATGCAATGACAAAGGAGAGCAACCCTGCGTTAATGGATTCCTGGCCGAGTGACGGTCCGACAACCTCTTCTGCAACGATGCGTGCGGGAGCCGGGAGTTTACCTGCTTTCAGGATATTGGCAAGGTCCTGTGCTTCTTCCACAGTCATTTCCCCACCGGTTATAGAGGACATCCCATTTGGGATTTCGCTGTTGACATTGGGATAGCTGTAAACAAAACCATCAAGGACAATGGCAACCTGTTTGCCAATGTTGTCACCGGTCAGTCGTTTCCAGATACGTGCGCCTTCGCTGTTCATCGACATGGAGACTTCAACACGGCCGTTCTGGTCATAATCCTGACGTGCACTTACGATAACGTCACCGCCCAGTGCAGGAGAGCCGTCGCGTGAAGTAACCTTGAGGGCAACGAGTTCAAGAACATCTTTTGACTCAGCACGGGGCTTGACGGTCCATGCAAGTTTCATATCGCGGGGAAACATGTTCTTGGTGAGCCGGAGCATGTGGTTCACGTGGGCGGTATCCTTGATAAAAGCACGGCCAACCATGGCTGTCTGACCGGCAACGTATTGCCCGTCTTTATTCTGGTAAATGGCAGGATTCAAATAAGCGAACAGGGGATTGATCTTGGCATAATCTTCAAATGATTCCTTCTGCTTGTTCATGGCAGCGGTTTTTGAAGTATCCTTGTTCAGTTTATTTAAGAGTGCATTGCCTTTGGATGTATCTGCTTTTGCTTTAGCAGTGTCTGCTTTCTTTGCCAACTCCTTTTTTACAGGCTCTTTCTTCTCAGCAAGGGTCTGCTTGGATGCGATGGCTTTCGCAGTTGCAGCAGTGTCGGCCTTCAGTGTGCTGTCAGCAACAAGGGTATCCTGACCGGTGGTCAGAATGGAGACCAGCTTTTTGTTGGCTTCGGCAAAGAATGGCTGTAAGGTCGGGAACTGGTATGTTTCCCAGAATTCAAGCTGAGCTGTACCCTGCAAAAGTTTGCGGACACGTTCCGGATCTTTGATGCCGGGAAGCTCAATCAAAATACGGCCGGCAGTTTGTAATTTTTGAATATTGGGCTGAACAACACCAAAACGGTCAATACGGGTAGTTAAAATGTTATAAGTGCGGTCGATGGCTGCGTTGCTTTCTTCGCGGATAACTTTGATTACCTCGTCATTCGTTGAGTTGTAGTTGATTTTATCTTTAAGCTCAACAGTATTGAAAATGGCAGCCAGTTTGGCATTCGGGTCAGTCTCTTTAAATGATTCGGCAAACAGGTCTACAAAATCACGTGTACTGGTTTTCTCCTTGTCTGTAGCTTTTACAAGGGCTTTCAGAAACGTTGGATCCTGATTGTAGCCTGAAAGCGCACGAATAACGTCAGGCACCGAAACAGCCATGGTTACATTCATCCCCCCTTTAAGGTCGAGACCAAGGTTGATTTCCCTTTCACGAACATCTTTTAAGGTGTATTTTTTTACAAGAATGTTATAAACGCCCACATTGGCCATGGAATCATTGAAATATTCCAGACGGGATTTAGACAGGGAGTCGTAATAGTATTCTTCTTTCAGGGCATTTCCCTGTGCCTTCTGTTTGGCCATCGCTGTCACCTGGGCTGAATTGGAATAATCGTCGGCCTTACCTGAGTAATAGTAGCTGATGAATGTGAACGACAATTGGAATAAACAAACCAGAATGAAGGTGATCGCGAAAAATTTAACAACGCCTTTGTGCTGCATGAGATGTAATTTTAAATGGATTGTATTTCTAAGCCTTTTTTTTGAGGGTGCAAAATTATAAAATTACTTGGAATAAACCAATAGAATAATAAATGAACGCGAACATAATTCAGTAACACCCGCGTATTACAGATGAAAGTTCAGACAAGATATGCGATGTATTTGGGTTAATGGGGTGTTGTTCCCCCAGGTTCAATTGGTAAACGCAATGGTCCCGCTGGTTTTACCCGGCTGTAACCGGATAAGCCTGAATTGTCTCCATTCATATTCAGGATGATTCTCTAAGACAGTTTCCTGGTCGGCGTTCTTAATTAAAAACTGGTCAATGGGAAGCACCAGGAGATTCCTTGTCCCCGGATAGGGTGTCTCGGATATCCGTGTGATGGCGAAAAAACCAATGCTGTCATTTGCACCGATGGCATCAAAAACCTTAACCGTTGTACCGGGGCCGATTCTCGACCATCCCTTTGTAACCCACATTCCCTCTGTGCCATTGTTCACATAACGTGCAAAGGCCACATCGACTGCCTCCCTGTTTTTATTCTGAAACATAATCTGGGAAAAGGAAGAAATCCCAGAGCAAAGAATGATGATGATCATTCCTGTAATTCGGCCTATTTTCATAAAATCTATTTTTTTTCAAAAGTATGAAATTTCAAGAAACAACGACCCCTTCAATCAACGGAAGGCATTACCGGAGATCCTGCATCTCCTGGTATAATTTTTTCAGCAGTTTCCTTCCCCTGTTTTTAAACCCGGGGGTCTCTTCATTCATGCGCCATTCAATTGAATCAGCAAGTTCCTGTTTGAGATCAGGTTCAACCTGGGTCATGCGGTAGAGCAGTTCCATGCAGTAAACTTTAGCTGCTACGGCCTCTTTTGGAGAAATAAGCCAGTCAAAACAAAGGGTCATGAGTTCCCCCAGTTTGTCGCCTGTTGGAAGCGGTGACCTGACAAGCATGTGCAAAGCATGTCTTTTTAACCCATCATGATCGAAAACCGGGAGCATCCCGATGATCTGATCAGGATGCGATCCAATGAGTTCGGGGTGTTTCTCCGTCACAATATCCAGCACCCATGCTGCCCTCCGGCTGACCGGTTCTTCGTTTCGCAGGAAAACTTGAAATAACGCTTCAGCCAGGTCCGGCTTTTGAACAATCAGGTCTGCCACAAGATCCGTATTCCGCCTCGACATCTCAAGCATCAATAAATCATCGAAAGATCTTATTTCTTCCATCTTTATTTTGTCACCCGTCACCAGTCACGCGTCACGTATTTTGCTCCAAATTTACAAACTGTCCCGAATATTGATATTTTTTTTCCGGTCTTTGTCTTTGTTAATGTATTGGATTAACTTTGTGCCCCAAAATTGAATCCAGGTGATTTAGATTGGTCAAATTTATTTAATCCGGGTGATTTACATTAAATTATTTACTGATGAAAAATAAATATATTGATCTGATCGAACAAACCTTTGACTTTCCCCAACAGGAATTCGAAGTGGTTGATAATGAGCTTTATTTTCATAAAGTTCCTTTGATGGATATCATAAAACAGTACGGAACTCCCCTTAAAATAAGTTATTTACCCAAAATCAGTTCTCAGATACAGCGGGCGAAACGACTGTTCAATGTAGCCATGGCCAAGGTTGATTACAAGGGCGATTATCATTATTGTTATTGTACCAAAAGTTCCCATTTCAGTTTTGTGCTGGAGGAGGTGCTTAAAAATGATGTCCACCTGGAAACCTCATCAGCGTTTGACATCAATATCATTGAATCCCTTAATGAACTTGGACTATTCAGCAAAGACCGGTTCATCATCTGCAATGGGTTCAAGCGCCCGATGTACATTGAAAATATCGTGAGCCTTGTGAATAATGGCTTTACCAATGTCATCCCCGTGCTGGATAATATTTTTGAACTGGAAAAAATCGAGCAGGAGATCCAGCACAAAGTAAAACTGGGCATCCGGATTGCATCGGAAGAGGAGCCGAAGTTTGACTTTTATACCTCCCGGCTTGGAATACGATACAATGACATTGTGCCCTACTTTCTTGAAAAAATAAAGGATAATCCGAAGTTTGAATTGAAGATGCTTCATTTCTTTATCAACACCGGGATGAAGGATAAAGCCTATTACTGGAATGAGTTGAATAAGAGCGTCCAGGTCTATTGTGACTTGAAGAAAATATGTCCTGAACTGACGGCCCTGAACATTGGTGGCGGGTTGCCTATTAAGAACTCACTCGATTTTGTATACGATTATGAATATATGGCAGAAGAGATCATTGCCCAGATTCAAAGCATATGCGAACGCAATGAAGTACCTGATCCGGATATCTTTACTGAATTCGGATCGTTTACAGTTGGCGAAAGCGGAGCAGTTTTATACTCAATAATTGACCAGAAAAGGCAAAATGACCGTGAAATCTGGAATATGATCGACAGTTCCTTTATGAATACACTGCCCGATACATGGGCCATTAACCAGAAATTTATTTTGCTCGCAATCAATAACTGGGATGGAGAGTACGAACGGGTGTTTCTTGGCGGCCTGACATGTGACAGTGAGGATTTTTATAACGCGGAGGAGCACAGCAATGCCGTTTACCTGCCGAAGTTTAATCAAAATGAACCCCAGTATATCGGGATGTTTCACACGGGAGCCTACCAGGAGGCGATCGGAGGGTATGGAGGCATTCAGCATTGCCTGATCCCGGCTCCAAAGCACGTTCTCATCGACATTGATGAGGAAACTGAGGAGGTTACAACAAAGCTCTGGTCGAAGGAACAAAGTTTTAAGTCCATGCTGAAAATCCTGGGATACTAAATTTAAGTTTCATTTTCGGTAATGAATGATTATTTTTGAAAAAAAATCAGCAATGAAAAAGACTAAGAAATCTATTTTAAAGGAGCAGGTAAAGCATATTGACATCAAGGCGATCAATTCCACCAAGCTCATTGATGCCATGCGTGACATGTCATTTACTTCCAGGGATACAGCTGCCGCAGCCGACATTCTGAACATGATGATCAAGGATAAAGGCTGTACCATTTTTCTTACACTGGCCGGTAGCACCAGTGCCGGCGGATGTATGCAGGTGTATGTCGACATGGTAAAGAGCAACATGATCGACGCCATTGTGGCCACGGGAGCCTCCATTGTTGACATGGACTTTTTTGAAGCGCTGGGCTATAAACATTATAAAGGAACCCCTTATGCCGATGACAAGGAACTGCGGGCAAATTACATCGACCGCATATATGATACCTATATTGATGAACAGGAGCTTCAGTTCTGCGATATGGCCATCAATAAAATTGCCAACACATTGGAGCCGCGTCCATATTCCTCCCGTGAATTTATCAGGGAGATGGGGAAATGGCTGGTAAAAAATTCAAAAAAGAAAGATTCGCTTGTTCAGGCCTGCTATGAGCACAATGTGCCCATCTTTTGTCCGGCCTTCAGCGACAGCAGCGCCGGTTTCGGTCTCGTAAAACATCAGTGGGACAATCCCAAAAAGCATGTATCCATCGATTCCGTTAAGGATTTTCTTGAACTGACAAAAATAAAGATGGCGGCAAAAACTTCCGGCTTGTTTATGATTGGCGGTGGGGTCCCGAAAAACTTTGTCCAGGATACGGTTATCTGCGCCGAGGTGCTGGGGAAGGATGTTCCCATGCATAAATATGCCATTCAGATCACTGTTGCCGATTCACGCGACGGAGCCTGCTCAAGTTCTACCCTCAAGGAGGCTGCGAGCTGGGGAAAGGTGGATACTGTTTATGAGAAGATGGTGTATGCCGAGGCAACCAGCGTTCTTCCGATCATCGTAAGCTATGTGTACCACCAGGACGCCTGGAAAAAACGTAAAAAGTACGAATGGACGAAAATGCTGGATAAATAAAATAAAAAAGGCGCATCTGAGGCGCCTTTTTTATTTTATTTATATCGTATCCATTTCCAGAGTTCCCTGTAACTTACTTTTTTACCGTACATCAAAATGCCGGTATGGTATATTTTACCTGCCAGCCAGGTGGTCCCCAGGAAACCGAGCAGGAGCAAGACCATCGAGAGGATGACCTCTATATAGGGAACTCCGAAGGGAATCCTGATCATCATTACAACCGGTGAAGTCAGGGGGAATATAGAGAACCAGAAGGAAATGGGTCCGTCAGGATCCCGGATGATAAATTGGGCCATTACGATGGAAAGGATGAGCGGGATGGTGATTGGCAGCATGAATTGCTGTGTGTCGGCCTCACTGTCAACCGCTCCGCCAATGGCTGCGAACAGTGCTGCATACATCAGGTATCCTACAAGAAAGAAAAAGAGGAATGCCCCGATCATGACAGGAAAATTCACAGAGTTGATGGCCTCCATCACCCCACCCATTGGGTTGACAGATTCATTTGTTGGCGGGGCAGCCTGGGATATCCCGGGGGTTATGCCTTGCTTCTGGATCATCACCTGTTCCGTGGCTGTTTTTTTAATCTCCCCGGAAGTCATTGTTGCGGTAACTGCTGTTACGATGGCAAAGGTAAGCACTACCCAGAGCAGAAACTGGGTCAGTCCCACCAGGCCAACTCCGATGATTTTTCCCATCATCAGTTGAAAGGGTTTTACAGAAGAGATAATCACTTCAACGATCCTGCTGGTTTTTTCCTCGATCACACCGCGCATCACCTGAGATCCGAACATGAAAATGAAAAAATAGATGAGGATCCCGGCAAACATGCCCAGTACCATGTTGAGTTCGGTGTAGCTTTTTGATTCAGAGCCATCTTCCCCGATTTTCAGGGTATTGATATCCACCGATGTTTTTATCGATCTCAAAAGGTCATCAACAGAAACTGGCTCCTTTTTATCCGTCTGCAATTCTCTCAAGCGTGCCTGAAGCTTCAGCTCCTCTATCTGCTTACTCATCACATTTTTGACGTAGGAGGTGATGTTGACACTTACACTTTTATCAGAATAAATGATGGCGTTGACCGGAAGTGTTACCTCTGTTTTTGGAATATATAACAAGGCATGGTCCCCGCTCTTTGTAAAATTGGATTTGGCGCTTCCTATATCCGATGTAAGATAATGGAACCTGATTTCATCAGAATCCTTAAACTTTTCATAGAAAATTCCGGTTTCGTCGAGTACGGCAACCGTCTTGGTTTCATTGCTTCGGGTGGCCAGGTAGATGGGGATCACAATGGTGGAAGCCATCAGCAGCGGACCGAGGATGGTCATTACGATAAATGAACGTTTTCTGACCCTGGTGAGGTATTCCCTCTGGATGATGAGGAAGATCTTTCGCATGTCAGTTTGGAGTTACAGGTTGTTGATTTTTCTGGGTGACCGCCTCGATAAAAATATCATTCATACTGGGAATCAGTTCATTGATTGCATAGATCATGACTGAAGGCAGCAGCGAACGAATCAGGTCGTTTGGCGTGGCATCGGCAGGGAGTTTTACATGAGCATGCCGGTGATCGGCATCACGGCTTTCATCCAGGATCTGAAAAGTCTCAGGCAGGATCCCCTGCAGGGGGCCTTCCCAGGAATTGAAACTGATTTCGAATGTATTGGTTTTGTAGGTTTTTTTTATCTGGTGCATCGCCCCGCTCAGGACCACTTTTGACCGGTCGATCAAAGCAATGTCATCACAAAGTTCTTCGACTGAACCCATGTTGTGTGTGGAGAAGATGATGGTGACGCCCTTGCCCTTGAGGCCAAGGATCTCCTCCTTGAGCATGTTGGCGTTGATCGGATCAAACCCGCTGAAAGGCTCATCAAAGATCAGGAGCTTCGGATCATGTATGATCGTTACAAGAAATTGCACCTTTTGCTGCATCCCTTTGGACAGTTCTTCAACTTTTCGGTTCCACCATGTGTTGATCTCATATTTTTCGAACCAGAACCTAAGCCGCTTATAGGCCTCCTGTTTGCTTAATCCTTTGAGCTGAGCGAGGTACATGGCTTGTTCCCCGACGGTCATTTTTTTATAGAGACCTCGTTCCTCAGGCAGGTACCCGATGGAGGAGATGTCGTTTGGTTGCAGTTTACGCCCTTCATAGATCAGTTCTCCCTCATCCGGGGCAATAATCTGGTTGATGATCCGGATCAGCGTGGTTTTTCCTGCACCATTTGGTCCCAAAAGCCCGAAAATACTGGCTTCCGGAACACAGATGCTGACTTTATCCAGGGCTTTGTGATTTGCGTATTGTTTGGAGACAAGCTGCGCAGAAAAGAGATCCATGCCAGGGGGGGTTATTGTTCGAATAAATCTTTCATCCGTGAGAAAATATTTTTATCATTTTCACCCGGGGATGGCTTGAAATTGGTTGATTTTCCTAGCTTTTCCAGTATTGCTTTTTCCTCTTTTGATAGATTTTTCGGGGTCCAGATGATGATGCTGATCAGCAGGTCGCCTTTCCCTTCATATCCGTTGATGCTGGTCAGCCCTTTCCCACGCAAACGCAATACCTTGCCGCTCTGGGTGCCGGGTTCTATTTTGATTTTAACCTTTCCATCTATTGTTGGAATTTCTGCGCTGCTTCCGAGTGCTGCTTCAGAAAATGTTATAAAATGCTCGTACAGCAGGTTGTTTCCATCGCGTTCGAACCAATCGTGTTTGATCTCTTCGATCTGGATCAGCAGGTCGCCTGCGATACCCCCCCTGGCTGCCGCATTTCCTTTTCCTCCCATCGAAAGCTGCATGCCTTCCGACACACCTGCCGGGATCCGGATAGAGATGACCTCTTCACCTTTGACAACGCCATTTCCGGCGCAATCAGTGCATTTATCGGTGATGATCTTCCCCTCACCACCACAGTTTGGACATGTTGCCGTAGTCTGCATCTGACCAAGAAAGGTGTTTGAAACGCGTGAAACGTGTCCTGTTCCATGACAGGTTGAGCAGGTAGAATAGGAGCTTCCGCCCTTGGCCCCGGAACCTTTACATGTTTCGCAGGCAATATATTTGTTGACCTTGATTTTCTTCTCAACGCCACCGGCAATTTCCTCCAGTGTGAGTTTTACTTTAACACGCAGGTTGGAGCCACGGTTGACTGATTTTCCCCGGCGTCCGCCACCGCCAAAGAATGAACTGAAAGGATCACCGCCTCCGCCACCACCGAAAATATCCCCAAAGTGGCTGAAAATATCATCCATGCTCATGCCTCCGCCGCCAAATCCGGAAAAACCTCCGCCATTGCCTAGCCCGGCATGGCCATACTGGTCATAACGCTGCCGTTTATTCGGATCGCTGAGAACTTCATAAGCCTCGGCAGCCTCCTTGAATTTATCTTCGGCATCCTTTTTTCCCGGGTTTTTATCTGGATGGAATCTTATGGCTTGCTTGCGGTAGGCCTTTTTTAATTCATCGGGTGATGCATCTTTGCTTACCTCCAGAATTTCATAATAATCTCTTTTCGACATATTCTTTCTTTAACTGCCAACCACCACTTTTGCATATCTGATCACTTTCCCGTTCAGAAGGTAACCCTTTTCAACCTCATCGACGATCTTCCCCTTTTGCGCAGGTGTAGCGGCCGGTATATTGGTAATCGCCTCGTGAAAATCGGTATCGAATGATTCACCTGCTGTCCGCATCTGTTCAAGCCCCTGCTGGTTCAGGATAGAGAAAAATTTGTTAAAGATAAGTATGACACCCTCTTTAAGCGATTTTCCGACATCGGTTGTTACATCAAAAGCCCTGATTGCCCGCTCAAAATCATCAAGGACGGGGAGCAGTTTGGTAATGATATCAGCTGATGCATATTTATTGAGTTCAATCTTCTCTTTCAGGGTGCGTTTCCGATAATTATCAAATTCAGAATAGAGCCGGAGATATTTATCGTTCAGTTCTGTAATCTGTTCATTAAAACCCTGTGCTGAGGCTGTTTCAGAATCATTCCCGTTTTTTGATCCGGATGGTGCATTCTCCTGATTTTCCTGTTCTTCACCTGTTTCCTGGCCGATTTCTTCTATATCCGGACTATCTGTTGATCTCTTCTCTTCCTTTTTTCTTTTTCCAATCATAAAAAATATATTCGAAATTAATTCGGGTGGATATTATCAAAAAACCTGCCAGTTGATGAATTGCGACAATTTGTCAGCCGGAAATCCGCTGAATGGATGCTCCCAGTTTCTGCAGCCTGAGGTCGATTTCCTGGTAACCGCGGTCAATCTGCTCGATGTTGTCAATGATACTTTTTCCTTCAGCCGACAAAGCTGCGATCAAAAGGGCAACCCCGGCACGAATATCGGGGGATGACATGCGGATACCCCGGAGCTGATATTGGTGGTCCAGTCCGATTACAGTAGCCCGATGGGGATCGCACAGGATGATCTTGGCCCCCATATCGATGAGTTTATCCACGAAAAACAGCCGGCTTTCAAACATTTTCTGATGGATCAGCACACTTCCTTTTGCCTGTGTGGCTATCACGAGGACAATGCTGATCAGGTCAGGCGTAAATCCGGGCCAGGGGGCATCGGCAATGGTCATGATGGAGCCATCCATAAAGGTTTCAACTTCATAGTGCTCCTGCGCCGGAATATAAATGTCGTCGTTTATTCGTTCGATTTTGATTCCCATCCGTTTGAAAACATCCGGGATCAGGCCAAGCTGAAGATAATTGACATTCTTGATGGTGATCTCCGACCCGGTCATGGCTGCCAGTCCGATGAAACTGCCTACTTCAATCATATCCGAAAGCAGTGTATGTTCACATCCGTGAAGCTGCTCAACACCGGTAATTGTAAGCAGGTTGGATCCAACTCCCTGGATTTGCGCGCCCATGGAAATCAGCATGGAACAAAGCTGTGAAATATAGGGTTCACAGGCTGCGTTGAAGATCGTGGTTTTTCCTTTGGCCATAACGGCTGCCATCAGGATGTTGGCGGTTCCGGTGACGGATGCCTCATCGAGCAGCATATAGGCTCCCTTCAGGTCAGGAGCGACAACAGTGAAAAGTTGTTCATCCTGGCGGTATTCAAAATCAGCGCCGAGTTTCTGGAGTCCGAGAAAATGGGTGTCGAGCCTGCGACGGCCGATCTTATCACCTCCCGGGATAAAAACAAATCCTTTCCCAAACCTTGCCAGCATGGGCCCAAGGATCATGATCGATCCACGCAGGCTTCCAACTTTGTCCCGGAATTCTTTGGTGCGGAGATACTCAAAATCAATCTCCCTTGCTTCAAATGAGAAGGAGGCCTTTTTTATCTTTTCAACACCAACCCCAATGGCCTGTAAAAGCTCAATGAGCTTATTTACGTCACGGATATCGGGGACGTTGTGAATGAATATCTTTTCCGGGGTAAGCAGGCAGGCACAAATAACTTGAAGTGCCTCGTTTTTTGCACCCTGGGGGGTGATTTCACCACTTAGCTTCCTGCCTCCGATGATCTCAAAGGAACTCATTGAGGTTTATTCCGCCCGCGCTGATTGTTGAAATTCGGCTTGGGAAAGGCCTGTTGCTTATTGAAATTCCTGTCGGGCCCCTGGCGGAATGGTTTCCTTTTCTGGTTTTGAGCAAGAATATCGTTGGTATGGGCAAACCTGAAATCCTGATTTAGCTTAAGCTGGTCTTTGGAAAGTACATCCAGGTGCTTTTCAATCAATTCATCGTTGACCGATTCGCGGTTCCAGTTCAGGTAGGATTTTTTCATGTGGTTGGCAATGGCATGAACCAAAGCATCCTTTTCAGCGCCCTCCTCGTATTCCGTAGCCTTTTCAATCATCAGGGCAATGTTTTTGCCATAGTGCTTGAATTCGATTTCCTTATCGTGGTAGGAGAGATGTTCAGGTTTGGTACTGAGGGACAAAGGCGGGGGAGGAGGATAGGGAGCATCGACATCCAGCTTGAAATCGGAAATGATGAACAGATGATCCCAGAGCTTATGCTTAAAATCGCCCGATTCCTTCACGGACGGGTTTAACTGGCCCATAACATTCACAATAAATTTGGCAGCTTTTGTCCGCTTATCACGGTCTTCAATCGTACAGGTATACTGTATCATATGTTGTACATTCCGGCCATACTCCGGTATCAACATCATCTCGCGGGTGGTGTTGTACTCCATTTGTTCGTTCACGTATAATTTTTTGCAAAGATACAATGAATTGGGAGAAGTTCAGGTGTTGGTTTTGTAATTTTATTAATTTTATCGCATAAAGATAAATCCTCATTTAAATTCTTCATCATGAAAAAGAACTATGCATTTATTGCCCTGATCGTCCTGTGCAGCTCAGTTTTAATGACAAACTGCAAAAATACCAGGGAGTTCGGGGAAGCACAAAAATCGGCCGTAGCTGATACAATAAACCAGTTGATGGCCCATGTGACGCATTATGCAGAAGAGGCCAAAGTCGATTCGATGTTTCAGTGGTTAAGCGATGACAGCGCCTCGGTATTCATGTCAGGAGGGATGGCGTACTCCTACAAGGAAATCAATTCATCGTTCGGAAATGAATATAAAAAGATCAAATCGCAGCAAATGGAGCCGCTATCCAGAAGGGTCCTGGTGTTTTCCCCTGATGCTGCAGCCTGGATCGGAATTCTGAAAAGTAAATCCATATCCAATGAAGAAAATATAACGGAAATGTTCCTGGTCGAAACCTGGCTGTGGCAGCGTAAAACTGCAGGCTGGGAGGTTGTGCATTACCATGAATCGTGGATGATGCTGCCGGATGCATGCAAACGGGCTACCGTCGAATATGCCTTGGGTGACCTGGCAAAGGAACTCAGGGGTAAAGCAGTTAAACCGGCTGACATGCCTGCAATCCTTACCGGATTTTTGAAACAGAATCCATTGATCTATGGCTCCACCCTTGCATTTGCTCCCGCAGAAACCGATGGATCAGCCCGTTTTGCTGCACCCTATATATACAGGCAGGGAACTGAATATAAACAGGTTGATCTTCCTGATTCGTACGATTATACGCAGAGCGAATGGTATTCAGAACCCGTAAATCAGAAAAAACCCACCTGGTCAAATCCCTATTATGACAATGGCGGAGGCGGGGTCGTTATGGTTACCTATTCAATCCCCCTATATGATAATCAGAATAACCTGAAGGGGGTACTCACCAGCGACGTTCAACTGAACTGATCAGCTTACGATCCGAAGCTTCGCAAAGCGTAAAAGCAATTGTTTTTGTCCTATTTCAGGAAAGAAAACAGTTGCTTTTTTATTTGGTCCAACTCCTTCAAGGTTCACCACTTTCCCCTTGCCAAACCGTTCATGGATAACCTCCATGCCGGTCTGGATCTCTTCGATTTCAGAAGGAGGGCCAGCCGGTACCTGAATATTGCCAGAACCCCCTGGCTGTGAGGGTTTCTGAAAAGTTTTTTGCAGGGTCACCTTTTTGACGGGAAGACCTACCCCTGCCAAATCGGAGGACCAATTCGAAGCCATGTTGAAACTGCTTTTTCCGGGGCTGTTTTTCCTGGGAAAATCGATGAAACCTTCGGGAATTTCACTGATAAAACGGCTCGCTTCACACACGGTTGGTGTTCCCCATTTATAACGGTTCTCCGCGTAGGAGAGGGTGAGCTTTTGCTGCGCACGGGTAACTGCCACGTAAAAAAGCCGGCGCTCCTCCTCAAGGTCCGTCCTTGAATTCAGGGACTGTATGGAGGGAAAGAGGTTTTCTTCCATCCCAACCACATACACATAAGGAAACTCAAGCCCTTTTGCCGAATGTACCGTCATCAGGGTCACACGGTCAACATCATCCGGATTGCCTTTATCGGCATCGGTGATCAGGGCCACATCCTGCATGAATTCATCCAGCGTGCGCACTACATTGGGTTCGATCTCACCGGTTTCAATATTCGTCCTGGGCGATTCCGAAAATTCCTTGATCGCGTTCAGCAACTCCTCGAGGTTCTCAAAGCGGCTTACCCCTTCAGGTGTTTTATCGTCATACAATTCTTTCATCAGCCCCGAGGACCCTGCAATGTGTTTGGCCAGTTCAAAGGCATTTTTTGAATGAAGCAATGCAGCAAAACTCTTGATCATGGTGACAAACCCATACACTTTCTGTGAAGTTGCTTCAGGTAACCGGAGGTTATTCTCCATGGGATTTTCAATGAGCTCAAAAATGCTCTTTTTACATTCATCCGCAGTGACAATAAGCTTTTCAATCGTGGTCTTCCCGATGCCGCGGGCGGGGAAATTAATGACTCGGAGCAGGGCATCTTCGTCACGCTGGTTGATGGCAAGCCTGAAGTAGGAGAGCAGGTCCTTGATCTCCTTGCGCTGGTAAAAGGAGAGTCCGCCATAGATCCTGCATGGAATATTCAGCCTCCGCAAGGCCTCTTCATGGGCGCGGGACTGTGCATTTGTCCTGTAAAGTATTGCAAATGCTGCATTCTGCAGCTGGTGATTCATCTTATTTTCAAAAATTGACTGAGCCACCAGGTTGGCCTCTTCATTGTCGGTGGATGCCTTGATCAGCTGAATGAGGGAGCCCTCTTCATTTTCTGTCCATACCTCTTTGAAAAGCTGGTTCTTATTTTGTTCGATGATCTTATTCGCAGCGTTTACAATAGTTTTGGTTGATCGATAGTTTTGTTCCAGCTTAAAGACCTGGTGGTCAGGGTAGTCGCTTTTGAAATTCAGGATATTCTGGATATTGGCTCCGCGAAATGCGTATATGCTTTGTGCATCGTCTCCTACAACACAGATGTTCTCATTGTTGGCCGCCAGTTTTTTAATGATCAGATACTGGGCGTAATTGGTGTCCTGGTATTCATCTACAAGGATATACTGAAATTTCTGCTGGTACTTGTACAATACATCAGGGAAATCGCGCAACAGGACATTCATGTTGAACAGGAGATCATCAAAATCCATGGCAGAGGCACGGCGCAGACGGGCCTGGTACTGGGTATATAATAACGCTGTCTCGGGTTTTCCTGCAGCCACGTCATATGCTTTCAATTCGCTTTGTTCACTATAATCCTGGGCCGTAAGCAGGCTCGTTTTTGCCGCTGAAATACGGTGAAGGATGTATCCGGGCTGATATACTTTGTCGTCCAGGTTATTTTCTTTGATCAGATTTTTGATGACCCGCTTGGTATCATCTGTATCATAGATCGTATAGTTCGACGGATAGCCCAGCAGGTGCCCCTCAATGCGCAAAACCCTGGCAAATACCGAGTGGAAAGTGCCCATCCAGACATTCTGGGCCTCAGAACCCACCAGCTGGATGATGCGTTCCTTCATCTCCCTGGCGGCCTTGTTGGTAAATGTAAGCGCCAGAATATGGAAAGGATCTACCCCTTTTTCAACCAGGTGGGCTACCCTGTATGTCAGGGCACGGGTCTTTCCCGACCCCGCACCTGCAATTACCATGACAGGCCCCTCCGTAGCTTTTACCGCGTTCCGCTGGGCCTCGTTCAGTTCGTTGAGGATGTTTCTGGACATATGAATTTTTCGGCAACAAAAGTACTTGTTTCAGGGATATGCTTCGTGTACACCGGTAAAACATATTAACAAAAATCCAGAATTTCCCCGGGATACGAATACGAATAATATAGCAACGGTTACCACCGGGAAGTTGACACTTGCTTATTGGTCCTTTTTATAAGATACTGTCGATCATAATTTTGTGAATTGAATTTCCGGAATCCCATTCAAATGTCTGGGGTCCTGAAGTGAAAAAGCAGTACAAAAAAACCAATATACCCAGGCCATGAAAACAAGTATCATCAAATTCGCAATGCTCGCCGGCTTGTCATTGTTCCTGTTATCGGGATGCAAGAAAGACATAGTGCCACAGCCGTCAGCGACCACGGTGACGACAATGAACGATCTTAAAGTTTCCAGTACCTTTAACTGGGAAATGACGCGGGAGGTATCCCTTAATTTAGGTATGAACTTCCCGAACATTGATTATCAATATAATGCGGTCACAATTTTTGACGGCGATCCTGCCAGGGGCGGAAACCTGATCTATCAGGGATTTATGGGGAACAATGATCCCATGATCGCCAAGATGCGCATTCCAACCGCCATGTCGGAAATTTACGTTCAACTTACCCCGTGGGGTGAAACAAATCAGATCGTAAAAATCGCGGTTGCCGGAAACATAGCCTATATATTCACACCCACCGTTGAAAAAAGTGTCAACGATCCTGCCTCTGTCGTGGATTGCGGGACGTATGATTTTAACCTGTCAGGTTCAGGCACAATGGATATCAACAACGGGCTGGTGTATTCAATAAATTTTGGTGACAGCTATTCCGGGACTATTAATGTTACCAAAGGAACCTTGAAGATATGCGGAACATTTACCGGTGTCCTGAACATGGGACATAGTCACGACAACAGCTGGATCATCATTTCATCGACCGGCGTGGCGACCGTATCTTCATTCTCAAAAGATGACAACTCAGTGCTGCAGAATTTCGGGACGCTGACCATCAACAGCAATTTTAGCCCAAAGGTATTGATCGAAAATACAGGGACCATGACCGTCAACGGCCATTATAATATGAACGGCAACAACGGGGACCTGGTAAACAACGGAACAGTTACAATCGGATCAGTTACAAACAGCTATAACTGGAACAGCATCAATCATGTCACCAACAACCATTTCATCGAGGTGTTTGGAAGTATGAATGCAAACAACAGTACGTTCCTGAATGCATGCAAACTCACTGTACATGGAAATCTGAATCTGAATAATTGTGAGTTTACCAATCAGACAGGCTACATCAAGTGCGATGGTGAATTGAAGGTAGAGGGCGGTACAGGATTCATGAAACTGATCGATCAGTCGATGATAGAAACCTATGACCTGACTGTAAACAAAGATATAACGGGTATTACGACCGGCGGTGCTCCAGGAACCAAAAGTGAGATCAAGGTAACCCACGACCTTACTTTCAATGGCCCAAAAGTAATCACTGGTACAATTGAGACTGCCCAGACCACTGGTGTAATTCACAGCGGGAACATGTCGAATTTTGCGGGAGGTGCAACTTTCGTCTCTTTTGCCAACATGATCAATTCGATTCCTTCGACTAGCTGTAACAATGGCGGTACAAATCCCCCTCCACCACCTCCCCCCGTGAATAACTGGGTGACAGGAACCGCTGTTTACGAAGACCTCTGGCCGGGAAAGGGAGATTATGATGTCAATGACCTGGTGATGGCTTACAAGTTTAAACTTGTCACCAATAACCAAAACAAGGTAACAGATATCGTGGTTAAGCTGTTGGTCAGAGCTGTTGGTGCAGGTTTCAGAAATGGTTTCGGTATCCAGTTCGATAACCTGAACCCTTCCAATATTGCATCTGTAACAGGGTATAACCTTCAGCACAGTTACATCTCACTGGCATCGAATGGAACTGAAAACGGACAAAGCAAGGCGGTCGTCATTGCCTTTGACGATGCGACCAACGTCATTCACATGGGGGCCTATGGATCGTTCTTTAATACGCAGCCCGGTGTTCCGGTAGGTACATCCGACACGGTAACCTTAAACATCCATCTCACGACTCCGATGCTGAGCAGCGTGATCGGCGCTCCGCCTTACAACCCGTTTCTTATCAGGAATTTAGAGCGTCAGGCGGAAATTCACCTTCCAAACTATGTCCCCACAACACTCGCTGCCAATTGCTCCTATTTTGGACAGGGTGATGACAACAGTGTTCCAGGAATTGGAAGATATTATAAAACCGTCAACAACCTGCCATGGGCGCTTAACATTCCTGTAGTATTTGATTATCCCTGGGAACAGACCAGTATCCTCAGTGCATATAACTACTTTGCCACCTGGGCACAATCAGACGGTGCACTCTATCCTGACTGGTATCTTAACCTGCCGGGTTATCGAAATTCGGCCAACATCTGGCATCAGTAAATAGGATTAAAATATACATTAATAATGAAGCCGTCCGCAGTGGGCGGCTTTTTTTTGTATACTGTTACGAATCGAAAGTGAACACATACCTGTAAAACAGTCACACATACTTATTCCTGCTTGATTCGGCTGAGCCAGGATGCTATTTTTGTAATGCCGTGAAAACCAGACAATCCAAAGTTTTGATTAATGAAACCACGCTGGTCAGAAAACGGATAACCATGAAGAAGTTTAGAATTTGCCTCATTTTTTTGTTAACATGGTTCGCAAACTCGGGCTGCAATAAGCTGACCGAGTCGGAACCTTTGCCAACAATGTATGAAATGAACTTCAACATACGGGCAGGGTTGTCCCCGGGCGGTTTGAAAGATACCCCCGGTTGCATCAATGAAAATACCATTGCAAGCTATGTTGAGGTTACCTTGTTAAAACAGGGGGATATTGCTCCTTCAACTGTAAAAATAAATGTTTACTACATAAACGGCCAACCCTACACCAATTCGATAAAATTGTTACCTGCAACTTATGAAATACAGGAATTTATCATGAGAAATGATAATAATACACCGGATAACTTCGGGGATGACCCGGTGATTGCAGCTGCAGTTCATGAAGGCGCCCCCTATGCAAACCTGGTAACATCCTGGTTGACTAAGGATTTCTCCATCAGTCCATACAAGAAAAACATGATGGAAGTTGAGCTGGTTTGCTATGATGAGGCCAACTTCACCAGCTTTGGATTTGAATACTTTAAATTGGATCAGACTGTTATCAGGGAACAGCATTTCTTTGGCGATCTCTGTATCCGGAATGCATATGAATATTATAATTCGCCCTATTCGCAGCTGCTTGGCGGGAATGCCAACCTGCTGCTAGATTTGCCGGCGATTTTCCAGGTTGAGGTTTTACGCAATGGAATTTCAACAGGGACGTTCAACAACAACTCTATAACCGGGATTTCCGAACCCTTGAAGGTGCAATATGCAGACCGGCTGGCGATTACGGATAATTTTGAATTTAAATTATCAGCCATGGTCCGTAGCGGAGTTTCTTTCCAGTATCAATATTTGCACAGCTGGAATTTTCAGGATTCCGAAAAGATCCAGGCAGGTACTGATGGGGTTGTTGACTTTGGTATAGGAAACTGTAATCCTGATGCAGATTTGGTTTTGCCTCCTGTGGTTGTACCTGATTGTGAGATTTCAAAACCCAATGGAGGCGGTTTTACAACAACAATCCAATCGGTTGTCTGCACCAATAATTCGTACAGGATTGTTTTGCGTGTCGAACACGATGGTTGCGGCGGTTCAAGCTGTAAGGAATTGTCGCACTTTTCAGTGGAAGCAGACCCGGGGACCTATTCAAATGTAATCGCAGAGGTTATTTCGGGACCGATGACCTATAACCATAACATCGTTATGGGGCCAAATCTTGGAAATTCAACCCCCTTCCAGGGCTTTAAAATTGATAATACGAAAAAAATCGGAGATGGAAATGCTGGCATATTTACAGTCTCTTATACCCTGACCACCCTTCAGGATCAGCAGGTTTTAGCAAAAGCAGGCACCAGCCTGCAAATGGCAAGTTTCACCCTGGCTGATTTCACTTCAGTCATGAATTGTAATCACACCGGATGCAAATAGAAAAACCCTGCTGTTGAAGTCTGCGTAACTTATACTGATTAACCAATTGATTGTTAAATGCCCTGCAAATTGTAGGGCATTTTTTTTGTCTCTCATGCCATGCTTTCAGCATTGTTAACCAATAAACAGAATATGAACATCAGAGGTGGTTATTCCCAATACTAACATAACTATAACAGTCGTAAAAATGGATGGTTTTGTGAAATCTTTGATTTTTTTAATGCGCAGATACGAATTGAACAGCCACAGTTGCATGGCAAACAGTGACAGTTACTTATTCCCGCTTGATTATATATTGCTGATAATCATATATTTGTACTTTAAATATTGATTACAGAAAACAAAGAAATTTCTACCAATCCAATCTGGTAACAATTAAAAACCCAAAGAAAATGAAAACAAATGTAATGATGACGAAAATCAGTTTGGTTCTTCTCGGACTTATAACTGTGATCTCAATCACAAGTTGTAATAAAGTGAAGGACAGTAATCCCCAGCAGGGGAATACGGAACTTAGTTTTACCATCCAGCCTGGCAAAAGCGCCACCGGTTTGAAGACGAGTGATTGCTTCAGTAACAAGGCTAGCTATGTAAATGTAACTATTGATGGTACATTGCACAAACTCGATGTATTTTACATTGACAATGTGCCCTACACCAACACGATTAAACTGGCTGCTGGTCCACACACCATTGAGGAGTTTGTTATGTACAATGACAACATGACACCAGCAGTTTCCGGGGATGACTATGTGATGGCTGCTGCAGTTCATACAGGGGCCCTCTATTCTGACCTGGTAACAAATCTGCTCAATAAAAATGTCACCATCGAGGCTTTTAAGAAAAACGTACTGGCCATCGACCTGGTTTGTTATGAAGAGGCCTATTTTCAAAACTTCGGATTTGAGTATTTTCATCTGGACCAGACCGTGATTCGTGAGCAGAATTTCTTCGGTGATTTCTGTATAAAGAATGTTGCTGATTATGCAGGTTCACCTTATGCTTTACAGGCAAACGGGGTTCAGCTGGATATGCCCGCTTTATTTAAAATTGAATTATTTCAGAATGGCATACTGGCTCAAACATTTGACAACGCTGCATGGCATGGTGAAGGTCAGCCGCTCAAGGTTACCTATGCTGATAACCTGGGACAGGTCGATAATTATATCCTGAAACTTTTTATCCTGGTTCGCCAGGGCACCGCCTTTAATTATGTACATTTTTATGACTGGACCTTTGCCGATGCAGCGACCATTCCGGCCGGTACGGACGGTGTTGTTGATTTTGCACTTGGAAATTGTGTTCCGGATGCTGACCTGGTCATCCCGCCCTGGATGAATCTGCCGCAGACAGCCACCTATCAGATCACTGGTAATTATGCCCCGGGTTCAAAGGGCGGGTATGTAGATGCAACACTGACGAATATCGGAACCGGTTATGAATTCGGAAACAGCACTGTTGCAAGCTGGTGTGCCGATCATGCAGTGAATATTACTGTTGGACAGGTTTACAATATGGATGTTTATTCATCCTTATATCCTGCATTATTACCTGACTATGCTCAAAGTGAAAAATGGGCAAAGGCAAACTGGCTCATGAACCACCTGGACTGGTTCCCCGGATATCACTGGTATGATATTCAGGGAGCAATGTGGCTTTGTGACACCCCGGCCTGGGGTGGTACTCCTGAAGGTGGCGTTCCTGCTTTGACCCCAATGATGACCGACATGAAGACAAAAATGGACCTCTACGGACCTACCTATAAGGTACCTCCCGGAGGCTGGGCAACGGTTATTTTTGTTCCGACCGGAACATCCTCTTCGACCCATACCCCTGCACTGCAAACAATGTTTATCAAAATCGACCCCTGACCCATTAGATCCTTTTTTTAACCTCCTGAGAAGCCCCGCCTATAAGCGGGGTTTCTTTTTTTTTTTATGCCGGGCCTGGTTCTTTAACTTGCCGGGTGAAAGTCCCTGCAAAAATTTATTATTTTTGCCTTTTATTCAACCCATGCACCTTACCCTGTTTCAGATTATCAATTACGCGCTCGTAATCCTGCTCCTTATATTATTTATAAGGTACCTGTGGCTTACCTTTGTTCAAAGGGGCAACCAACCGGTTCAGTGGCAACATGCGATAAAAAGCGGCTCGATATCGGTCAAACTTAAAAAGATCGAACGAACCTATCCCGACAAGGTGCGTTTTTATAACTGGTGGTTCCAGGTTGAGCGGTTAACCAGGGAAAAAGTTCCAGGGGCATTCGTCGAACTCGGTGTTTATAAGGGAGAAAGCGCGGCAGTCATTCACCTTATGGATCCGGGCCGGCGTTTCCATCTCTTCGATACCTTCACCGGGTTTCCGGCAGGTGACCTGGAGGGTGAGACCGGTGAGGCTGCATCCTATACTCCGGATCATTTTGCTGACACCAGCATGAACCAGGTATTGAAAAAAATTAACGGCAACCACAATATAATTATGTATCCGGGCCAGTTCCCCCAAAGTGCCCATAAATTCAGTGAGCAGGTCGCGCTGGTCAATATGGATGCCGATCTGTACAAGCCCACCAGGTCAGGCCTTGATTTTTTCTACCCACTTTTATCTCCGGGAGGGGTCATTATTGTCCATGATTATAATTACAGGTGGCCGGGGGTAATTCAGGCGGTTGATGAGTTTGTCAAGAATGTACCGGAGAACCTGATTTATCTTCCCGACCGGGATGGAACAGTGATGATTTTCAGGAATAAATAATTTTTTCACCTTTTTTTCACTTTTTTCTTGCAGGGGTTAATTTAATTAATACCTTTGCACCCTCGAAAACCATATTATGTTTTCGATTGAATTACAAGCCGGAAACGGCAAGGAAACCTGATAAAGTGAGACAACTATAGGTTTCAATCGCAGTCAAACTGATGATTGCGGTAGAAAGTCTCGCGAGATTCATCCCTTCCTTAATTTTTCCGACCCACTAGTTCAGGGACAAAACCCATCAAGCGTACTTTAAAGTTTTTATCTTAAATGTTGGTAGTGTAAAATTAATTTGTACTTTTGCACTCCCGTTTTTAGGGAAATTTTATAATAAAGTTTAATAAAACCTTTGATATGCCTACGATTTCGCAACTGGTTCGTAAAGGAAGAAAAAAATTAGTAGATAAAAGTAAATCTCCTGCTTTGGATTCCTGTCCGCAGCGCCGCGGTGTGTGTGTTCGTGTTTATACCACGACACCCAAAAAGCCAAATTCGGCCATGCGCAAGGTTGCCAGGGTTCGGCTGACCAACGGGAAAGAGGTGAATGCCTATATCCCCGGTGAAGGTCATAATCTTCAGGAACACTCCATTGTAATGATCCGCGGAGGTCGTGTAAAAGACCTGCCCGGCGTCCGTTATCATATTATTCGTGGTGCATTGGATACTTCCGGTGTGGAAGGCCGCAAGCAACGCAGGAGTAAATATGGTGCCAAACGTCCCAAAGAAAAGAAAGCATAATATCAGAATACCATGAGAAAAGCAAAACCAAAGAAAAGACCCCTTCTTCCTGATCCAAAATTCAGCGATACCCTGGTCACAAAATTTGTGAACAATGTCATGATGGCAGGAAAGAAAAACATTGCCTACGAAGTCTTTTATGAGGCCATCGAAATTGTCAGTGATAAGACAAAGGAAGATGGTCTTGAGGTATTCAAGAAGGCCCTTGCAAATGTTACTCCGTCGGTCGAGGTCAGAAGCCGTCGTATTGGTGGAGCTACTTTTCAGATTCCTTCGGAAATCCGCCCGGGCCGTAAATCTTCCATCGGCATGAAATCGCTGGTGAATTATGCACGTAAACGGCATGAAAAGAGTTTTGGACAGAAACTTGCTGCGGAGATCGTAGCTGCGTATAAGGAAGAGGGTGCTGCCTTTAAACGTAAGGAAGATACACACAGAATGGCTGAAGCAAACAAGGCCTTTTCACATTTCCGTTTTTAGTACTATGACAGGAAAGCTGGAAAATACAAGGAACATTGGCATTATGGCGCACATCGACGCGGGTAAAACCACGACGACTGAGCGCATCCTGTATTATACCGGCATTAACTATAAACTGGGTGAGGTTCATGATGGTACAGCGACCATGGATTGGATGGTGCAGGAGCAGGAACGTGGGATCACGATCACCTCTGCTGCAACTACCGTTTACTGGGATTACCTGAATGAAAACTATCGTATCAACCTCATCGATACCCCTGGTCACGTTGATTTTACTGTTGAAGTTGAACGCTCCCTGCGTGTACTGGATGGCGCCGTTGCCATTTTCTGCGCAGTAGGTGGGGTTGAACCACAATCCGAGACCGTCTGGAGACAAGCCAACAAGTACCATGTTCCCCGCCTTTGTTACGTCAATAAAATGGATCGTACCGGCGCTGACTTTATGCATGTTGTGGAGCAGATTCGTGAAAAACTTGGTGCAAACCCGGTGATCATCCAACTCCCCATCGGAGCTGAAGAGGATTTTACGGGAATTATAGATTTGGCTTCAAATAAAGCATACGGTTGGGATGATGCTTCACTGGGCAGAGAATATTTTGAAATTCCAATGCCCCTGGATATGAAGGAAATGGCACATGAATATCGGTTAAAACTGATAGAAGGTGCCGCTGAAGAAAGTGATGAACTTCTTCATAAATTCATGATCGATCCCAACTCGATTACAGAAGACGAAATAATCGCAGAACTTCGCAAAGCAACCATTCAGGGTAAAATCACCCCTGTTATCTGCGGAGCCTCGTTCAAAAATAAAGGTGTTCAGTTACTGATTGACGCTGTCATTAAATTTCTGCCATCTCCATACGATATGCCTGCGGTACTCGGCATGAATCCCTTCACAGAAAAGGAAGAGTCACGTCATCCTGATCCAAATGAACCATTTACTGCCTATGCATTCAAAATCGCAACCGATCCCTTTGTTGGTCGCATTGCCTTTTTCCGTGTCTATTCAGGTCGTCTGGAAGCCGGTGATGTGGTACTGAACAGCCGTACTGATAAAAAAGAACGGTTGCTGCGGATCATGCTGATGCATGCCAACAAGCAAAACCCGCTGAAGCAGGTTGAAGCCGGTGAGATTGCAGCTGCAGTCGGATTCAAGGATATCCGTACAGGAGACACCCTTTGCGATATCAAACATCCTTTGGTGCTTGAAACCATGATTTTTCCTGAACCGGTAATCAACATGGCGGTTGAACCCAAAACCCAGGAAGATCTTGAGAAGCTGGCCATTGCCTTGCAAAAGCTGGCGGAAGAGGATCCCACGTTCCAGGTGAAGATTGACAACGAAACCGGCCAGACCCTGATCAGCGGAATGGGCGAGTTGCATCTCGACATTATTGCCGACCGCATGCGCCGCGAATTCAATATTGATGTGAACCGTGGTAATCCGCAGGTTGCTTATAAAGAGGCGATCGTCAACACCGTGATGCACCACGAAGTTTACAAAAAACAAACTGGTGGACGCGGACGTTTTGCCGATCTCGTCATCGAGGTTGGCCCGGCTGATGCAGGAGTTAAGGGATTACAATTCATCAATGACATCAAAGGCGGCAATATTCCACGTGAATTTATTCCTGCCATCGAAAAGGGATTAAAAGCTGCAATGACCAATGGCCCGATCATCGGGTTCCCGATGGAAAGCATCAAGGTCAGGCTCATTGACGGTTCATACCATAGTGTCGATTCTGATGCACTCTCATTTCAGGTTGCAGCCGGCATCGCATTCAAAGAGGCCAGTAAAAAAGCCAAATCGGTCATCATGGAACCGATCATGAAGTTTGAAATTATTACTCCCAGCGAATATATGGGAGAGGTGACCGGCGATATTACCAAACGCCGCGGACATGTGGAAGAGGTTGAATCCCGCATCGGGAATCAGGTTATCCGCGGACGCGTACCCTTGTCCGAAATGTTTGGTTATGTCACAACCCTTCGCAGCCTCACTTCAGGCAGAGCTACGGAGATGCTGGAATTTTTTAAATATGATAATACTCCAAAAGAGATTCAGGACGAAGTATTATATAAAATCAGGGGATATGTTCCCGCTTATTAATTTTTTATATGAGCCAGAGAATTAGAATTAAACTGAAGTCTTACGATTATAACCTGGTTGATAAATCAGCCGAAAAGATCGTAAAAACCGTAAAGGCTACGGGTGCTGTTGTCAGCGGTCCAATTCCATTGCCTACGGATAAAAAGATCTTCACTGTGCTGCGTGCAACCTTTGTAAACAAGAAGTCACGTGAACAGTTTCAGCTTTGCACATACAAGCGGTTACTCGACATTTACAGTACCACGTCGAAAACCATTGATGCCCTGATGAAACTTGAGTTGCCCAGTGGTGTGGAAGTTGAAATCAAGGTTTGATTTGTAGATAGACAAATAGATTTAAAAACGCAAGAAACGTAAGAAATGTCTGGACTAATAGGTAAAAAAATCGGGATGACCAGTATCTACGATGCAAATGGGAGGAATATTCCCTGCACCGTGATCGAGGCTGGTCCTTGTGTGGTTACACAAGTCCGGTTAAAGGAAAAAGACGGATACGAAGCCATTCAGCTTGCTTTCGATGAAAAGAAAGAGAAGCATACAACCAAAGCAGAAATGGGTCACTTTAAGAAAGCTGGTATTACTCCAAAAAAGGTGTTGGCTGAATTTACCCGTTTTGAAGCTGACCACCAGAAACAGTTTGGTGATATTGTCCAGGTTGATATTTTCGTTGAAGGTGAAATGATCGATGTCGTTGGAATATCCAAAGGAAAAGGTTTCCAGGGTGTTGTTAAACGTCACCATTTTGCAGGTGTCGGCGGAGCAACCCACGGACAGCACAACCGACTCAGGGCCCCTGGTTCAGTGGGTGCATCTTCATGGCCTTCAAGGGTTATGAAAGGTATCCGGATGGCAGGCCGTATGGGTGGTGACCGGGTTAAGGTTGTCAACCTTCAGGTTTTAAAGATTATCCTCGAGAAGAACCTTATTTTAGTAAAAGGCGCAGTCCCGGGACACAATGGTTCATATGTAATGATTGAGCGATGGAAGTAGCAATATATAACATAAAAGGCACAGTAACCGCGAATATGGCGGTACTGGACGATTCGATCTTCGGGATTGAACCCAATGATCATGCCATATACCTGGATGTGAAGCAATTTATGGCCAATCATCGTCAGGGAACACATGATACGTTGGAAAAGTCAACGATTTCAGGAAGTACCAGGAAACTGCATAAGCAGAAAGGTACCGGCGGTTCACGTAAGGGAAGCATCAAGAGCCCCCTGTTTCGTGGCGGAGCCCGTGTATTTGGACCTCATCCCCGTGATTACAGTTTCAAGCTCAACAAAAAGTTGAAGAGGTTGGCACGTATATCGGCATTGAGTTACAAGGTAAAGGACAACCATCTCACCATTTTGGAAGATTTTACCTTCGAAAATCCCAAGACAAAGAATTTCACTGAGCTTCTGAAGAATTTCCAACTGACCGGAAAAAAGACCCTGCTGGTTGTTTCCAAAACTGAAGAGAATGTTCTCTTATCTGCACGCAACCTTAAAAGGGTGAAGGTGATTAATGCAACTGATCTCAACACATATGAGATCCTGGATGCAACGCAACTGCTGATCACTGCGGGTTCGATAAAGGAAATTGAAAAAATCCATCAGAATTAAACCGATTAATTCGATACGACAATGACAGTTATTTTAAAACCGATCATAACCGAGAAAATGACGCAGTTGGGCGAGAAGCTCAACCGGTATGGGTTCATGGTTGACCGGAACGCGAACAAACTTCAGATTATAAAGGCCATTAAGGAACTTTATGGAGTGGATGTTACTTCGGTCAATACCATGGTGTTTTCCGGTAAAAATAAGACCCGCTTTACTAAAAGTGGTGTCATTTCGGGAAGGACAAGTACTTATAAGAAGGCCATCGTTACATTGGCCAAAGGTGAAACTATTGATTTTTACAGCAATATTTAAATAAATGGCGCTTAAGAAATACAAACCGACAACACCCGGACAGCGGTTCAAAGTCATCAGTACCTATGATGAAATTACTGCTGATGTTCCTGAAAAGAGCCTGTTGGCTCCTTCGAAGAGATCCGGTGGAAGAAACAACGAAGGAAAAATGACCATGCGCTACCTTGGTGGTGGTCATAAACAGATGTACCGTATTATTGACTTCAAGCGGGACAAGGAGAATATTCCTGCTGTCGTGAAAACCATTGAGTATGATCCGAACAGGACCTCTCGCATAGCCCTTGTTGTTTATGCTGATGGTGAAAAAAGATACATCGTAGCCCCTCATGGATTAAAAGTAGGCCAGACAATTCTTGCTGGAAAAGGTGTAGCACCGGAAATTGGGAATACACTGTTTCTTAGCGAAGTGCCTTTTGGAACGGTGATTCACAATGTTGAATTACGTCCCGGCCAGGGAGCAAAGATGGTGCGCAGTGCCGGGGCACATGCCCAGCTGATGTCGCGCGATGGTAAATTCGCCATCCTTAAAATGCCTTCCGGTGAAACACGAATGATTCTTCAGACATGTAAGGCTACCATTGGAATGGTGTCAAACATTGACCACAGTCTTGAATCGTATGGAAAAGCTGGCCGTACCCGCTGGTTGGGTCGCCGTCCGAGAAACCGTGGTGTTACCATGAACCCTGTTGACCATCCAATGGGCGGGGGTGAAGGTAAAGCTTCAGGTGGACAGCCACGCTCACGTAAGGGTCTTCCTTCAAAGGGATACAAAACACGTGCACGCAAAAATCAATCGAATAAGTATATCATTGAACGCAGGAAGAAGTAATCGATAATAATTCAAGCTATGAGCCGATCGCTTAAAAAAGGTCCGTATATCCACTATAAGCTGGAAAAGAAAGTAACGGAACTTCTGGAATCCAAGAAAAAGACCGTCGTTAAAACCTGGTCACGCGGATCCATGATCTCTCCCGATTTTGTTGGTCAAACCATTGCCGTACATAATGGCAACAAGTTCATCCCGGTATATGTTACCGAGAACATGGTGGGCCATAAATTGGGCGAATTTGCCCCGACCCGGATTTTCCGCGGTCATGCTGGGAATAAAGATAAAGGTAAGAAATAACGTAGTAATAAGCTAGACTATGGGAGTTAGAACCCGCACCAGAGCCGAAAACCGGAAAGAGGCGAAAAAAAATGTGGCATTTGCCAAATTGAATAATTGCCCGACATCACCGCGTAAAATGCGACTGATTGCTGACCTTATCAGGGGCCAGCGTGTTGAACTGGCATTGCACATTCTGAAATACAATGCCAAGCAGCCTTCAGAAAATTTACGCAAATTACTGCTCTCCGCCATTGCAAACTGGCAGGCAAAGAATGAGGGAATACGGATTGAAGAGACCGATCTCATCGTGAAGGAAGTTTTCGTCGACAGTGGACGTCAACTCAAGCGACTGCTGACAGCACCGCAGGGGAGGGCCCACCGGATCCGCAAACGTTCAAATCACGTAACGATTCTGCTCGATACCCGGACAAAGCCGGAACCCGAAGTGGAAGAAGTTGAAGAAAGTAAGAATTAACAATATTATTAAGCATTAATTAAAAGTAAGTTTTAATGGGACAAAAGACCAATCCGATTGCTAACAGGTTAGGCATCATCCGCGGCTGGGATTCAAACTGGTTCGGCGGTAAAGATTTTGAGCCCAAGCTGGTCGAGGATGACAAAATTCGTAAGTATTTGAATGCCCGTCTTTCCAAGGCTGGTATTGCAAAAATCGTTATTGAACGCACCTTGAAGCTGGTAACTGTTACCATTCACACCGCACGCCCGGGTATTATTATCGGGAAGGGCGGACAGGAAGTTGACAAATTGAAGGAGGAGTTGAAGAAGATCACCAAGAAGGAGATCCAGATCAACATTTCCGAAATCAAGCGTCCGGAACTGGACGCAGTCATTGTTGGCAATACCGTTGCCAGCCAGATCGAAGGACGTATATCGTACCGTCGCGCAATTAAAACCTCTATTGCATCGGCCATGCGGATTGGGGCTGAAGGAATCAAAATCATGATCTCCGGTCGTTTGGGTGGCGCTGAAATGGCCCGCCGCGAGCAATACAAGGAGGGTCGTATTCCATTACATACTTTCCGCGCTGATATTGATTATGCAACCGCTGAAGCAAACACGACCTACGGGATCATCGGGATCAAGGTTTGGATCTGCAAAGGTGATGTTTACGGACGTCCCGACCTGGTACCTGATGCCACTGCAGTAAATAAACTGAAACCTTCACAGCATCGTGGCGGCGAACGTCAGGGCGACCGTGGTCCCCGCGACCGTGGTGGTGACCGTGGTGGTGACCGTGGCAGTGACCGCAGAAATGATCGCGGACCCAGCAGGGATGGTGGGAAACCCCGTGCCAGAAAATAATTGAACGCATTGTAACCCATAATATATTTGAATAATGTTACAGCCTAAGAAAACAAAATACAGGAAACAACAAAAGGGAAAGATGAAGGGCAATGCCCAGCGTGGTCATCAGCTCGCTTTTGGATCATTCGGTATCAAAACACTGGAAGAAGCATGGATCACTGGCCGTCAGATTGAAGCAGCCCGCCAGGCCATCACGCGTCACATGAAACGTGAAGGTCAGCTGTGGATCCGTATTTTCCCGGATAAGCCGGTTACCAAGAAGCCCGCCGAGGTCCGTATGGGTAAAGGAAAAGGTGCTCCCGAATATTTCGTGGCCCGTATCAATCCTGGCCGGATTCTTTTCGAAATCGAAGGTGTTCCGATGGAAATTGCAAAGGAATCCCTGAGACTGGGAGCCCAGAAACTTCCGGTACAAACAAAGACGGTTATGCGTAAGGATTACGTTGAAGAAGCAATCTAAAGAAAAATGGAACAGAAAGTAATCAGAGAATTTACAACGGGTGAAATCCTGGAAAGGTTGGAAGAGGAAAAGCGTCAGTTGACCAAGCTCAAGCTTAACCATGCTGTTTCTCCATTGGAAAACCCAAATAAAATCAAGGCTTATCGCAAAACAATTGCACGTCTTGAAACCGAATTGCGTCACCGGGTTCTCAACGGTGAGAAAGTCACAAAAGCAATTAAAAAGTAGTCAGGTACACACAGGTGTATCATCCAAAGTAACAATATGGAAACGAGAAATCTAAGAAAAGAAAAAACCGGCGTAGTTGTCAGCAATAAGATGGAGAGATCCATTGTCGTTGCGGTCGAACGTAAGGTAAAGCATCCTAAATACGGGAAATTCGTGAAGAAATCTTCCCGCTTTATGGCCCACGATGAAAAGAATGAATGCAGCGAGGGAGATAAAGTACGGATTGCCGAAACCAGGCCTCTGAGTAAAAATAAGTGTTGGAGACTTGTCGAAATCATTGAAAAGGTTAAATAGCCATGATACAACAAGAGTCAAGATTAACAGTAGCAGATAATAGCGGAGCCAAGGAAGTCCTTTGTATCAAGGTCCTGGGCGGCACACGCAAGCGGTATGCCCGGGTGGGCGACCGGATTATCGTAACGGTAAAAAATGCCCTTCCTTCGGGAAATATTAAAAAAGGCACCGTATCCACGGCCGTAGTGGTCAGAACCAGCAAGGAGATGCGCCGCGCCGACGGTTCATATATCCGCTTTGATGACAACGCCGTGGTGTTGCTCAACAGTGCCGGTGAAATGATAGGTACCCGTATCTTTGGCCCGGTAGCCAGGGAGTTACGTGAAAAACAATTCATGAAAATAGTCTCTTTAGCACCTGAAGTGCTTTAAGCATATACAAATCACATCATGCAGAAGAAATTACATATCAGAAAAGGCGACACGGTGATGGTTATTGCCGGTGATTCGAGAAGTCAGCAGGGAAAAGTGCTGCGCGTAGATACCGAAAAATACAAGGCCATCGTCGAAGGGGTTAACCTGGTATCCAAACATACAAAACCCAACGCCAAGAGTCCACAGGGTGGCATCGTAAAAAAAGAGGCCCCCGTGCATCTTTCCAACCTGAAGATCGTTGATAACTCGGGCAAACCGACGCGTATCGGCAGGCGATTGGATCCTAAAACGGAAAAATTGGTACGTTATTCAAAAAAATCAGGGGAGGTTATAAAATAATGGCTTATACACCAAGATTAAAAGACAAATATCTGAATGAGGTTGTTCCTGCTTTGATGAAGCAGTTCAACTATAAAAGCCCCATGCAGGTTCCACGGATCAGTAAGATTTGCCTTAACCAGGGCTTAGGCATTGCCAATACCGACCGTAAATTCATCGACAACGGCATCAACGAAATTACGATGATCACCGGACAAAAAGCGGTATCAACGAAATCACGCAAGGATATTTCCAACTTCAAGCTGAGGAAGGGAAACGCCATCGGAGTTCGTGTTACCTTACGCGGTGAGCGTATGTTTGACTTCCTTGACCGTTTGATCTCCGTTGCATTACCACGTGTACGTGATTTCCGCGGCGTGAATGACAAAGGATTTGACGGGCGTGGCAATTACACCCTTGGCATCACCGAACAGATCATTTTTCCTGAAATCGACATCGATAAGTTAACGCGTATCAATGGACTCGATATTACCTTCGTGACATCAGCCAGGAACGACCGTGAGGCACATGCCTTATTAAAAGAATTTGGAATTCCTTTTAAAACAAAGTAAAGATATGGCAAAAGAATCGATCAAAGCCAGAGAGCGTAAACGTGAAGCAATGGTTGCTAAGTTCGCCGACAAGCGCAAGGCGCTGAAGGAAGCAGGTGATTACCTTGCTCTTCAGAAACTTCCTAAAAATGCCTCCCCGATTAGGTTACACAACCGCTGCAAACTGACCGGACGTCCAAAAGGCTATATGCGTCTTTTCGGAGTTTCCCGCATCAATTTCAGGGAGATGGCCAACAAGGGGTTAATCCCTGGCGTCAGAAAAGCCAGCTGGTAAATTAAATTTTGATAGAAATTAACAAATAAAACGTATATAAATGGTTACGGATCCCATTGCAGATTATTTGACGAGAATCAGGAACGCCGTGTTGGCCAACCACCGGGTTGTTGAAATTCCTAAGTCGAAGATCAAGGAAGAAATTACCCGAATTCTTTTTGAAAAAGGATATATCCTTAATTACAAAGTTGATAGCGAACCACATCCCGGTATTATCAAGATCGCCTTGAAATATCATCCGGTATCGAAGCTTTCTGCTATCAACAGCCTGGTCAGAATTTCCAAGCCTGGTTTACGGAAATATGTTGACAATGAGCATCTTCCCCGTGTGTTAAACGGTCTGGGAATTGCCATCCTGTCAACTTCCCATGGTATTATGACCGATAAGGAAGCCCGCAATCTGAAGGTTGGCGGTGAGGTATTATGTCACATCAGTTAATTAGGAGAATACAAACATGTCAAGAATAGGAAAATTACCGATTGCATTACCCGATGGCGTGACGATTACGGTCTCCGATTCCAACCTGGTAACTGTAAAAGGAAAACTGGGCCAGCTTCAGCAGCAGGTCGACCCGAAAATCACCTTTAAGATCGAAGAACATCTGGTGACTGTTGAGCGTCATTCCGAAGCTCAGGACGATCGCGCAAAGCATGGTCTCTATCGTTCACTCGTGTTCAACATGATCAAGGGAGTGTCTGAAGGTTTTACAACGGTTCAGGAACTGGTTGGTGTTGGTTACAAAGCAACCGGGAATGGCCATCTATTGGAATTAGCCCTTGGATATTCACACAATATCCTTATGGAACTTCCTGATACAGTTCACGTTGAAACAACAGCTGTAAAAGGGAAAAATAATTCCATCATCTTGAAATCGGTTGACAAACAGCTTCTGGGCCAGGTTGCTGCCAAGATCCGTTCGTTCCGCCGTCCTGAACCTTATAAGGGTAAAGGTATTCGTTTCCAGGGTGAAGAGATCAAGAAGAAGGCTGGTAAATCTGCCGCCGGACAATAATAAAATCGTAAGGGCGATCTGCCAGGTCGTTCCAACAATTAAAAAAAGAATACAATGGCTATTAAGAGTAGAAAAGAATTTCGCAGGTTCAGGATCAAAAAAAGGATACGTAAAATCGTACAAGGGACACCTGACAGGCCTCGCATGACCGTATTTCGCAGCTGTAAGGCAATTTATGTGCAACTGATCGACGATCAGGCCGGTAAAACCCTCGTTGCCACTTCATCCATGGAAAAGGGGATGAAAGACGCAAAGGGAACCAAGTCCGAGATCGCAAAGATGGTCGGGAAGCAGATTGCCGAGAAGGCTATCGCGGCTGGAATCGTATCGGTTGTTTTTGATCGTAATGGTTATTTATATCATGGCAGGGTAAAAACTTTGGCTGATGCAGCCAGAGAAGGCGGCCTAAAATTCTAAGGAAGATATGACAAACGTTAATGTAAAAAGAGTAAAGTCGAGTGAAATCGAGTTCAAGGATCGTCTGGTCAGCATTCAGCGTGTAACCAAAGTAACCAAAGGGGGCCGAACTTTCAGCTTCTCCGCCATTGTGGTGGTTGGAAATGAAAACGGCGTTGTTGGTTACGGACTTGGTAAGGCCAAGGAAGTTACCGCAGCGATTGCCAAAGGAGTGGATGATGCCAAGAAAAACCTGATCAAGGTTCCCATTCTTAAGGGTACGATTCCTCATGACCAGTTAGGCAAGTATAGTGGTGCGCTCGTGTATCTCAAACCTGCAGCTCCCGGAACCGGCGTTATTGCGGGTGGTGCCATGCGTGCAGTGCTTGAAAGCGTTGGCGTAAAGGATGTGCTTGCAAAGTCAAAAGGTTCATCCAATCCACACAGTGTGGTAAAGGCTACCATCAATGCCCTGATACAGTTAAGGGATCCCTATACGATCGCTCAGCTCAGGGGAATTGAACTGAATCAAGTATTTAATGGCTAATTTATCTTATTAAGGCTATTTTAAGCAATGGAAAAAATCAAAATAACACAGGTTCGCAGTGGCATCGGAAGACCGTTGCGTCAGAAACGTACCCTCGAAGCATTGGGTCTGAAAAGGATCCGCCATACCGTTGAACATACCGCTACCCCTCAGATTCTGGGCATGGTGAATAAAGTTCAGCATTTGGTTACAGTTGAAGAAGTAAAATAATAGATAAACGATACTGAAATGGATTTAAGCAATCTTAAACCGGCAAAAGGTTCAACAAAGAAGGTAAAGCGCATTGGTAGGGGACAGGGCTCAGGACATGGTGGAACTTCCACACGTGGACATAAAGGAGCAAAATCCCGTTCCGGTTACTCCAAAAAACTGGGGTATGAAGGCGGACAGATGTCGCTTGTGCGCCGTGTTCCAAAGTTCGGATTCAAGAACTTCAACCGGGTTGAATACAAAGGGATCAATCTTGATATTCTCGAACTGATCGCCGAAAAAAAGAACATCACGGTTATTACTCCGGAAGTGGTTGTTGAATGCGGATACGCCTCAAAGAATGACCGGATTAAAATTTTGGGCCGGGGAGAATTGAAAGCTAAGCTCGAAGTGACCGTTCATGGTTTCTCGGCTACAGCAAAGAAGGCCATTGAAGAATTAGGTGGAGTCGCTAACACACTTTAAACTTGTTTGAATGAAAAAACTGATTCAAACCATTCGAAATATCTGGAAGATTGAGGACCTCCGTAAGAGGATCCTGTATACAATCGGAATTATCCTGATCTATCGTCTGGGATCTTATGTAGTACTTCCTGGCGTTGACCCTAGTATGCTTGCCAGCCTTCAGAACCAGACCAAGTCGGGTCTTTTGGGGCTGCTGAATATGTTTTCGGGTGGTGCATTCTCGAATGCCTCTATTTTCGCACTGGGAATCATGCCCTATATTTCTGCCTCCATCGTGATGCAGTTGTTGGGAATGGCTATTCCTTATTTCCAGAAACTTCAGAAAGAGGGTGAAAGTGGCCGTAAAAAAATCAACCAGATGACACGTTACCTGACTGTTATCATCCTGATTTTTCAATCGCCTGCCTATATTGCCAACCTGGCCTCTCAATTACCGGCTGAAGCAATTTCACCGTTTAACCCCAATGTTACACATCATTCTGTGTTCTCTTTCTTTGGAATTTCTTCCATTGTCATTCTGACTGCCGGATCTCTTTTGGTCATGTGGCTGGGTGAACGCATCACGGATAAGGGGATCGGTAATGGAATCTCCCTGATCATTATGATCGGGATCATTGCCCGTCTTCCATTTGCACTCGTTGGAGAATTGGTTTCAAGAATGGAGCAGAAAGGCGGCGGTCTCGTGTTTTTTGTAGTTGAAATTGCTTTCCTTGTTCTGGTTGTCCTTGTGACAATCCTTCTGGTTCAGGGAACACGAAAAATACCTGTCCAGTATGCCAAACGGATTGTAGGCAACAAGCAATACGGTGGAGTTCGTCAGTATATTCCCCTGAAGGTAAATGCGGCCGGTGTTATGCCGATTATTTTTGCCCAGGCCATCATGTTCCTGCCGCTGACCATCGCTGGTTTTGCCAGCAATGAAACGCTTACAGGATTTGCAAGGGTTTTTACCGACATCAATGGTCTCTGGTATAATGTAACATTTTTCATCCTGATCATTTTATTTACATATTTCTATACGGCCATTACAGTTAATCCAAACCAGATGGCCGAGGATATGAAAAAGAACGGCGGGTTCATTCCGGGGGTTAAACCTGGGAAAAAGACCGCTGAATTCATTGATGATGTCATGTCGCGGATCACGCTTCCCGGTTCTATTTTCCTGGGGTTTGTGGCGATCATGCCTGCATTGGTTAGAATGGTCGGGGTTACTTCTCAGTTCGCACAATTTTATGGTGGCACCTCCCTGCTTATCCTGGTCGGTGTGGTACTGGATACCCTGCAGCAGATTGAAAGTCATTTATTGATGCGCCATTACGACGGTCTGACTAAATCGGGCAGGATAAAAGGACGGTCATCCTATGCTGTTGGCCAATAAGATATGTTTGACAAACAAATGACGGTAAAATCGGCGGAAGAGATAGAATTACTGAGAGAAAATGCCATCATTGTAAGTAAAACACTCGCGGAAGTCGCGAAACATATACAACCGGGTGTTAAAACGATAACACTTGATAAAATAGCTGAAGAGTTTATCCGGGCGGAAGGGGCGGTACCCGGGTTTAAAGGTTACAGAGGGTTTCCGGCAACCCTGTGCATTTCCACCAACGAAGAGGTGGTGCATGGCATACCGGGCGAAAGAGTTCTTAAAAATGGTGATATAGTTTCGATCGACTGCGGATGCCAAAAATATGGCTATTATGGTGACTCTGCATATACTTTCCCTGTTGGGACGGTATCTGACGAGGTGATGAATCTGCTGAAGCGTACGAAAAATTCCCTGTTTCTCAGCCTCGAAATGGCTGTTGCAGGGAAGCGGGTTGGCGACATCAGCGCCAGTGTGCAGGAATACGTTGAAGGGTTTGGTTATTCGGTTGTCAGAGAGTTGGTGGGGCATGGAATTGGCAGGCAGTTGCACGAAAAACCGGATATTCCCAATTACGGGAGGAGAGGTTATGGTGCCAAATTGCAGGCGGGCCTGACCATCTGTATTGAACCCATGATTAACCTGGGTACAAAATCGGTGGTTCAGGATCAGGATGGTTGGACGATCCGTACGGCTGACAGGATGCCTTCTGCGCATTTTGAGCTCACGGTGGCTGTCAGGAAGGAAAAAGCAGATGTTCTCTCAACATTCCGTTATATTGAAGAAGTACTAGGATCAAGCAGCATATAGTATGGCAAAGCAATCGTCAATCCAACAAGATGGCACGGTCATCGAATCTCTCGGAAACGCAATGTTCCGGGTGGAATTAGAAAACGGGCACGTCATTACGGCTCATATCTCAGGCAAGATGAGAATGCATTATATTAAAATACTACCGGGCGACAGAGTACGGATCGAGATGTCACCATATGATTTAACAAAAGGAAGAATTACGTTCAGATATCAATAGACTAAACGCAAACGTAAAATGAAAGTAAGAGCATCAATTAAAAAGAGATCTGCAGATTGCAAGATCGTTAGACGGAATGGCAAATTATATGTCATTAACAAAAAGAACCCGAAGTTCAAACAAAGACAAGGTTAAGATATTACAAACATAAAATTGGATTAATATGGCCAGAATTGCAGGTATTGACTTACCTAAAAACAAACGGGGTGAAATTGGGCTGACCTATATCTTTGGTATTGGAAGAAGCACTGCTCAGAAGATCCTTGATGTGGCAGGAGTAGACAGGAATAAAAAGGTCCAGGACTGGGATGATGACGAGCAAAACAAGATCCGTACGGTTATCAATGATAATTTCAAGATCGAAGGTGCGTTACGTTCTGAAGTCCAGATGAATATCAAACGTTTGATGGACATCGGTTGTTACCGTGGAATCCGCCATCGTTTGGGATTGCCTGTACGCGGACAGAGCACAAAAAACAATGCCCGTACCCGCAAAGGCAGGAAAAAAACCGTTGCCAACAAGAAAAAGGCAACCAAGGGTTAATCGTTAATGCACGTAGTAAATTAGTATATGGCAAAGACTGAAAAAAGTTCAAAGAAAAGGGTTGTTAAGGTTGATACAATTGGGAAAGCCTATGTCAACGCTTCATTCAACAATCTCATTATCACCCTGACCAATAGCAATGGGCAGGTCATCAGCTGGTCATCGGCCGGCAAGATGGGATTCAAGGGTTCAAAAAAGAATACCCCCTATGCTGCCCAGATGGCTGCGCAGGATGCTTCGAAGGTTGCTTACGACCTGGGGCTTCGCAAGGTAAAGGTATACATCAAAGGACCCGGAGCAGGCCGCGAATCCGCAATCCGTACGCTCCACACAGCGGGCATTGAAGTAATGGAAATTATTGATATCACTCCATTGCCGCACAACGGTTGCCGTCCTCCGAAAAGAAGAAGAGTTTAACATTTAATTATACCTATTACCATGGCAAGATACATTGGCCCAAAGTCCAGAATTGCAAGAAGGTTCAGGGATCCCATTTTTGGTCCTGATAAGAGTTATGAGAAAAAAAATTATCCTCCGGGAATGCACGGCCAGACCAAGCGCAGGGCAAAGGTTTCTGAGTATGGCACACAGCTCATGGAGAAACAAAAAGCTAAATATACTTACGGTATCCTTGAGCGTCAATTTAAGAACACCTTTCTGAAAGCTGCCCGCAAAGGCGGTGTTACAGGTGAGGTTTTACTGCAGCTTATCGAGTCAAGACTTGATAACGTGGTTTATCGTTTGGGTATTTCTCCCACACGTGACGGAGCGCGCCAGCTGATCGGTCACCGTCATATTCTTGTGAACGGAAAACTGGTGAACATTCCTTCATTTGAACTCCGTCCGGGGGACATCGTATCCGTTCGTGAGCGTTCAAAATCACTGGAGGTGATTACCAATTCCGTTGTTGGCCGTGGAAATCAATATCCCTGGCTGGAATGGGACGGCGGCATGATGGCCGGAAAATTTATGAGTTATCCTGAGCGGGATCAGATTCCTGAAAACATCAAGGAACAACTCATCGTCGAATTGTATTCGAAGTAATTTTACTGGAAGAGCAGCATGAACATGCTGACCTACAGAATAATTTATAATAATAAAACATAGTATATGGCAATATTACCGTTCCAGAAACCTGACAAGGTCATTATGGTGGAAGCCAATGATAGCCGCGGGGTGTTTGAATTTCGCCCGCTGGAGCCTGGTTTTGGTGTGACAATCGGAAACTCGCTCAGAAGGATACTGCTTTCTTCATTGGAAGGCTTTGCCATCACTTCGGTTAAAATTGAAGGGGTTGAGCAGGAATTTTCCACAATCAAAGGTGTAATTGAGGATGTGACGGAAATTATTTTAAACCTTAAGCAGATCCGCTTCAAGCGTTTGATTGAAACCGAGAGTTCTGAAAAGGTCACCGTGATCATCGCCCAGCAAAAAGAGTTCAAAGCCGGTGATATCAATAAATTCCTGTCCGTGTTCCAGGTGTTGAATCCTGATGTGGTCATCTGCCATATGGAGTCCAATGTCAAACTTACTGTTGAACTGTCGGTTGACAAAGGCCGCGGATATATTCCTGCTGAGGAGAATAAGACCTTGAGTTCCTCCCTGGGCAGGATTGCAATAGATTCTGTGCATACGCCCATTAAAAACGTTACGTTCAATATCGAAAATTTTCGCGTTGAACAAAAAACGGACTATGAAAAGCTTGTCATTGAAGTTGTAACCGATGGCTCGATCCAACCAAAAAATGCGTTGAAAGAGGCTGCCAGAATTCTCATTCACCACTTTATGCTGTTTTCAGATGAAAAGATCACGCTCGATTCAGCTGAAAAGGCCGTAACGGAAGAGTTTGATGAGACCTCGCTGCACATTCGCCAGTTGCTGAAGACGAAACTGGTTGATATGGATCTTTCGGTTCGTGCGCTCAATTGCCTGAAGGCTGCCGATGTTGAATATTTAGGTGACCTGGTGGCCTTTAATAAAAATGATTTACTGAAGTTTCGCAACTTTGGAAAGAAATCTCTCACTGAACTTGAGGAACTTGTTAAATCAAAAGGCCTTGAATTTGGTATGAATACGACGAAATATAAATTAGATAAGGATTAATTGCGATGAGACACCAAAAGAAATTTAATCATTTAGGAAGAAAGAGTGCGCACCGTAAGGCAATGCTGTCGAACATGGCTGCCTCACTGATCATACATAAACGGATACATACCACTGTTGCAAAAGCTAAAGCGCTTCGTATCTACGTGGAACCGCTGATATCAAAATCGAAGGAGGACACCACCCATTCACGGCGCACCGTGTTCAGCTATCTTCAAAGCAAGGAAGCTGTTACCGAACTTTTCCGTGAGATCTCAAAAAAGGTCATGGACCGTCCCGGTGGATATACCCGTATTCTGAAAACAGGAAACCGCTTTGGAGATAATGCCGAAATGTGTCTGATTGAACTGGTTGATTACAATGAGGCCATGTTGTCAGTGAAGGATGGCGGAAAAACCAAGGCAACACGCAGAAGAAGAGCAACCTCCAAGAAAAAAGGAGATGAGGAAGCTGAAACTCCGGCTGCTGTGAAGCATGAAGCTGAAGCCAAACCTAAGAAAGCTGAAAAACCGGTTGAAGAACCGGTGGCTGAGCCCGAGCAGGAGGTAGCCCCCGAAACTACAGAAGAAAAACCTGAAGTTTAATCACTTGAAAGCAAATAATTAACGATCTATACCCTGAAAGGATGACATAAAGTTATGTTGTCCTTTTTTATTTTAACCATTTAACACAATCTAAACATACGAAAATGAGCGCTATTTTATCTATCCATGCCAGACAAATTCTGGACTCTAGGGGAAATCCCACCATCGAGGTGGATGTAATGACAGAAAATGGGATCATCGGGCGTGCAGCTGTGCCATCAGGAGCTTCAACAGGTGTTCATGAGGCAGTTGAATTGCGCGACGGTGATAAAAAGGTTTATATGGGAAAAGGGGTATTGCAGGCTGTTCAGAATGTGAACACGGTAATAGCCGAAGAGGTACAGGGAATGTATGTAACCGACCAGTTAGAGATTGATAAAAAACTGATCGAACTTGACGGTACGCCCAATAAAGCAAAGCTGGGTGCCAATGCAATCCTGGGTGTCTCCCTGGCAGCAGCGCACGCTGCTGCACAGGTAACAGGGCAGGAACTTTACCGGTACATCGGTGGTGTGTCTGCACAAACGCTTCCCATCCCCATGATGAATATCCTGAACGGAGGTTCACATGCGGATAATTCCATCGACTTCCAGGAATTTATGATCATGCCTGTAGGAGCAACTTCCTTCAGCGAAGCTTTGCGGATGGGGGCAGAGGTATTCCACAACCTTAAATCCGTATTGAAAAAGGGGAAATATTCTACAAATGTTGGCGACGAAGGTGGTTTTGCCCCAAATCTCAAATCGAATGAAGAGGCGTTGAAGGTAATCATGAAAGCCATTGAAAGTGCCGGATATGAACCTGGAAAAGATATCTGTATTGCGCTTGACCCGGCCTCTTCAGAATATTTTATCCCTGAAGAAAACGTATATCACCTGAAGAAATCGACAGGAGATAAACTGACCCCCGCCCAGATGGTTGCCTTCTGGAAGGATTGGACAAAACGTTATCCGATCTATTCGATTGAAGATGGGATGGCCGAGGATGACTGGGATGGATGGAAACTAATGACAAAGGAGATGGGCAATAAAATCCAGCTGGTCGGCGATGATCTGTTTGTGACCAATGTTGATCGCCTTGCGCTTGGATTTAAAAAAGGCGTTGCCAATTCAATCCTTATCAAGGTAAACCAGATCGGCACACTGAGCGAAACAATCAGTGCAGTGAACATGGCATACAGGAACAGTTATACTGCCGTGATGAGCCACCGTTCAGGGGAAACCGAAGATGTTACCATTGCCGACCTGGCCGTTGCACTGAATACCGGGTTGATCAAAACCGGGTCAGCCTGCCGTACCGACCGTGTTGCAAAATACAATCAATTGCTTCGCATTGAGGAACAATTGGGCGACACCGCAAAGTATCTTGGCAAGGATTTTAAATATTACCGCTAAAATCGGTTTACTTTTCATTGAAAAGCCCTGCCTGGAGCCCAGGCAGGGCTTTTGTTTAAATTCTGTTCAAAAAGATGTAAATTGAAAAACAGGTCAACGTTTTTTTTTAATACATTAGCATGATCTGTTTGACTTAATGCAATAAGCTTTAATGCGTCTGTTAATCCTGTTCCTGTTTCTTCCATTCATGCTTTTTGCGCAGACTCCGGCCAAAAGTAAATTATCTCCATTGGCCGGGCACTGGTATCTCGGTGCTTCGGTTGGTCCTGATTTTTATTATGGAGATCTGAACGATGGTCAATTTATCCCCAGGAAGGGTATCAGCCTGGCAGGCAGTTTGTTTACCCATTATCATTTTTCAAACATAGTTGGTTTAAAGATTCAACTTCTGGCAGGGGGAGTCAACGGTTCAAAAACTGTCATGAAAGACACTGTTGCAACAGATAATGCATTTACCGGGCTTTTCATCGACCTGAACGTGAACGCAACAATAAATTTTTCCAACCTGTTTTCACCGAACAAGCCATCAAGAAAATTATTTATATACGGTACGGCAGGGCTGGGATATTCAGTCTGGTTTTCCAAACTGCTCAATGTGGTCTATTCTGCCGATTCCATTCAGCTCAATACATTTGTAAATTCAGCGGTGGTAATTCCTCTGGGCATTGGCGCGTTGTACAGTATCAATAAAAAGCTTCAGGTAAGCGCTGAATGGACCTTCAGAACTTTTCTTTCCGACAAATTAGACAATACCATGGGCGGGTACCGGTTTGATATGGTCGATTATCTTTCCATCGGAATCTCCTATAATCTGGGAGGTAAGGCAACTAAAAAACAACCCAGTGTGCAGGATTATCCTTATCAGAGGGTTCCGGTGGTCATTTCACCCCCGCATCCTGTGAGAATAGAACCTAAACCCCAGCCCCAGCCCCAGCCCCAGCCCCCGAAAGTTACTCCGGTTCCGCCACAACCGGATGAGTACCTGTATAAGGTTCAGATTTGTGCCTTCGACCAGCACAATTACAGCGCCGGGTGGATCCGGACGCATTATCACGTGAATCAGCTAGTTACCCGGGAGCAGGAAGGAGCCATGTCACGATATACGGTGGGCGGTTTCACTGATATGCAAAAAGCGAAAGAACTTCGTGATGAAATGATCAGGCTCGGAATACATGATGTGTTTATCATTGCCTATAAGGATGGTGTCAGACATCACACTGTGATCATCGAATAAACTCGCGGAGATTTATTTACAGACCTGTTTGATGAAAGTGATCGATTGGGGATCGTTCATGCCGGCATTCAGCGATTTCTGGAAATCACTGCAGGCAATGGCTGAATTTCCGAGGAAGAAATTTGCCAGTCCATGGTTATAATAGATCAATTTCATTGTCGTATTGTCAGTCGGCTGGGTGGCGGAAAAACCGATTGCATAATCAAAATCTGTGATGGCTCCTGCATAATCGGTGAGCTTCAGTTTGCAATTTCCCCTGTAGGAATAGATCCCGATCACATTTGTTTGAGGCTGTAGTTGCAGAGCCCGGTTGAAATAGCGGATTGCCTCGGCATAGTTTCCGTTCTCATATTTCCATACTCCGTCCCAATAAACCTTGTAATAATCATTCTGCAATTCAGGAGAGGAGGACATGGGTGCTGCCTGGCTGACAACATTGAAATTCATGGGAGGCCCCGTATATTTGTAATTCTTGCAGTATTCCTTTATCGCATTGTCTGTCGCAAGGTCCTTGAATCCCATTTGAACGGCAGTATTCCAATCCTGGCACGCCCCGTTGATGTCCTTCAGGAGCTGCTTGGCAACACCCCGGTTGTAAATGGTGGTCAGCCATGCCGCATAGTAGGTCTGCTCTGCCGGCTTCAGCATGATGGCTTTATCGAAGTCCTGCATGGCAGCGGCAAAATCGCCAAGTTTCTGGCGTGCATTGGCCCTGTAAGCATAGGTGAGGAAAAAATCAGTATAGGGTTGTGATTTGGCTGCTTCAGACATATCATAGATACACTGATTGTAATTTCCCGTTCCATAGTCTGCCACCCCTCTTCTGTAATAATCGTCCGCTGATTGCGGGTTGCCGATAAATGCTTGAACGGGAGCACTCCCCGGGTAACGAACCAAGTTTTGAAAGTTGGTGAATTCAGTCTCGTAATAGGAACTTCTGAACAGTTTATCCCGGTTTTTCAGCTCGAGATAGGGGGTGTAGAATTTTGCCTTATTCATGACCTGGATGAGCCTGAAACGAGCCATGGATTGTCCGCCGGTTTGTACAGGCCAGAAAGCAATCAGCAGGTTGTGGGATGCAAAGGTTTTATCGGCGAGTGTTTTTTGCAGGTGATAGGAGATGGTGGTTGTCCAAGTATTTTTATCATATTCCAGCAAGGTTCCGTCACATACCACCTCCATATTGGTGATGTATGGCTTGTTGAATTCCATCTTCTCAGGGATCACCTCCTTTAATTTGTCGGCTTTGAAAACAAAATAGGTCAGAGCCTGCTGGTTGTGCCAGCTATCCATCAGAATCGGGAATTCATAATATCCTGTCCGGAATTTAATAATGAGGACTGCATATTGTTCGTTCTTATAAGAAACGTCCCGCATTTCAATGATTTCAAAGTTCTCTTTCCCCAGTTTATAATAGGTCTTTCCTGAACTGTTATATTCTGCTTTGCTGTACAGCAAACGGTTTTCTTTGGATATCCATTTGCCGTCGTCCTGCAATGTCCATCCCATGGCCATTTCAAGCGAGGCGCGCACTTCGCTTAACATGGGTAGATTGTTCATGGAACGTTCGACAGGATGGTCCTGAGTCGCATTCTCAGGCGGAATTTGCACCGGATACGACGGGTTCTGCCCTTGGAGGAGTCCCAAAAACAAGATGTTAAGAAGTATAAAAACCAATTGCCTCATCAGTTTTTGCTGTTATTCTTTGATTTGTTTTAAAATATGAACCAGAAGATTGGTCACATGGTCCACGTTCTTATTAAAAACCGCCAATACGTCATCCCAGGTGACTGGGACTTCATCATGTTTCCATGAATCATAATCCGTTGAAAGTGCTACTGCGGCATAGGGAATCCCGGCCTCGTTTGCAAGGCTTACTTCAGTTGCGATGCTCATGTTAACAACGTCAGCACCAATGATACGAAGCATATTTGATTCCGCCCTGGTTGAAAACCTTGGACCCTCAATGGTCACCATGGTCCCTTTCGGATGATTCGACAATCCCAGATCCTTGCAGCCCTCAATCAGGACTGAACGGAGTTTTTCCGAAAAAGGATCCGACATGGCGGTATGCCCGCCTTTGCCGGGTTCAAAATGATCAAAAAAAGTGTTGATCCTGAGACGGGTAAGATCTATGAACTGATCAAGGATGACAAAGTCACCCCGGTGTATGTCCTCTCTCAGGCTTCCGCAGGCGGTTGTAGCAAATATATATTGACAACCCAGCGCTTTCAGCGCATGAATATTTGCCCGGTAGTTAACCTGGGTGGGAGGTATCGAATGATCGCGTCCATGCCGCGAAAGGATAAAAATCTCACAATTCCCGATGGAACCTGTAAAGAATGAGGAACTGGGCAAGCCGTACGGAGTTGTTGCATGGATCTCTTTTACATCCTGAAAGATATTCAATTTGTCAAGACCTGATCCACCAATAAAACCTATTTTGACCATTTTACAAAATTTAGGCGAATATAATAGAAATAGCAGTGTGTTTATATCGGTAATTGAATTATTTGTAACAAAAAACGTTGAGTTATCAACATACAAAGGGCATTCGGGCGTTTTTCAGGAATATTATAAATGTTACTTCCTATATATGGATGAAAAGCTTATTTTTGCTGCTTTTAAATAAGGTCCTATGAACATTCAATATATTGGAGAACATCTCATCCCAGGTGATTTGGGAAGGTTCTTTGTCTGGTTTGGTTTTATAACAGCGATCCTTGCGACTGTTTTCTATTCTCTGATTTTTTTCCGCAATGATCACCGGGCACTGATACAGAGGAGTGCCCGGGGTTTTTACATTCTTCATTCGTTTTCATTGGTCAGCGTAACGGTTGCCCTTTATTATATCATCTTTAAGCATTATTTTGAATACTCCTATGTGTGGCAGTATTCGTCGGTGGAACTTCCTGTCAAATACATCATTTCCTGTTTCTGGGCAGGGCAGGAGGGGAGTTTCCTGGTATGGGCCCTGTTCCAGGCGTTGATTGGCCTGATTTTACTTGGGATCGCACGAAAATGGGAATCTCCTGTCATGATGATATTCTCACTATCGCAGTCCTTCGTAACATCGATGTTGCTTGGGGTGAAACTTTCAGGAACTGCGATAGGGACAAGCCCCTTTACCCTGCTTCGTGAAACGGCAGGTAATCTGGAGGGTACTATTTTTGCAATGCCCGACTATTTGTCGATGATAAAGGATGGCAATGGGTTGAATCCCCTGCTGGAGAACATATGGATGACCATCCATCCTCCCATTTTATTTCTTGGCTATGCCCTTGCCTTGGTCCCGTTTGCCTATGCAATTTCCTCGTTGCTTAAAAAGGATTATCATACATGGATCGCCCCGGCTTTACCATGGACGCTGATGGCCCTGCTAATGCTTGGTGCCGGTATCCTGCTCGGAGGCGCGTGGGCCTATGTGTCTCTGACTTTTGGAGGATTCTGGTCGTGGGACCCGGTTGAGAATTCTTCGCTTGTTCCATGGATGACACTGATTGCCGGTTTGCATTTCCTGCTCATTGCCCGACGCCAGAATTATGCCCTTTTTGCCGCCTACCTGCTCATCCTGTTGTCGTACGTGCTGGTTCTTTATGCAAGTTTTTTGACTCGAAGCGGCGTGCTGGCTGATACTTCAGCCCATTCATTCGGCGATAACGGGATGACACTGCAGTTACTTATTTTCCTGCTGACTTTCCTGGTCATGATGATCGTGATGATTGCCATTCATGCACGTAAATTCCATGTAATGAGGAAAGATCAGCTTCTTTCGAGGGAATTCTGGATGTTTATCGGCTCCATTATCGTTGTACTGGCAGCATTTCAGATCATTTTTACCACCTCGATCCCTGTGATCAACAGCCTGTTTCATACTGACATAGCCCCCCCTGTTGACAGGGTAGGCTTTTACAACCGCTGGCAAATGCCATATGCCTTACTGATTGCCGGCTTTATCGCATTCAGCCAGTTTCTGAATTACAACGACAATGATCCAAAGCAATTTATCCGCAAACTGGTTATTCCCGCTTTGATGGCCCTTGTTTTTTGTATTCCTGTCATGGGCTATGGGATTGTTTCTCAGATGAACTTCATCATGCTGATCTTTTTTGTCCTCTTTGCTCTTTTTTCTTCTTTGGATAACATGCTTTTTAAAACTGCAAAACCCAGGAATATCGGGGCCATGATCACCCACCTCGGTTTCCTGATTTTCGTTCTGGGAACAGTCCTTACATTTTCAAATTCAGCCGTCATTTCGAGCAACACCTCGTCGCTTGATTTGGGCAATCATAAGGCAAACGCTGAAAACCTTGTACTGATGCGGAATGACACATTGTACATGAATGGTTTTTATGTTACTTATGTGAACAGTAAAACTGAAGTAAATACCACTACCTACAAAGTTGATTTTCTGAAGAAGGAAAACCAAAAGTTCACCAAAGTCTTTACCCTGCATCCTTCTGTTAATGTCCACCCGAGGATGGGGGCTGTTTACAATCCTGACACACGGCATTTTCTCACCCGCGATTACTATACCTATGTTGCCGATGTTTCAAAGGAACCTGATTACATTGTGATCAAGGCCATCATGAATCCATACATCAATATTTTGTGGCTTGGATCTGTTGTGATGATTTCAGGTTTTGCGGTCGCATTCATCAGGAGAGCAAGGCGTCGCTGGCAGGACAATTCCTGACCGGGCCGGGTTTACTTTTCTTTCGCCTTGTGTTCTAGCATCGGAACAAACCGGAAAGCTCCATGTTCCTTTTTTACGAAGGTGTTGTCTTCTCCTTTGATGAGGGTGGTCATGACCTGTACATCATTGGCTCCGACAGGAATGACAAGGATTCCGCCTGGTTTTAGCTGTTCAAGCAATGCGTCGGGGATAAATGGAGCGGCAGCTGTCACAATCATTTTATCAAAAGGGGCATAGGATGGAAGGCCTTTATAACCATCTCCGAAAAAAGTTTTAATAACCTGATATCCGATGGAGGGAAGAAATTTGCTGGTTTTATCGAACAGTGTTTTCTGTCGTTCAATGGTGAAAACTTTGGCCCCCATTTCCACCAGAATGCATGCCTGATAACCTGAACCTGTCCCTATCTCGAGAACCTTGTCGTTTTTTTTGATCTGAAGCAAGTCAGTCTGGAATGCAACAGTGTAAGGCTGTGAGATTGTTTGACCTGCCCCGATGGGAAATGGTTTGTCTTCATAGGCATATTCTACAAAAGAGGAGTCAAAGAAAAAATGCCGGGGAACTTTTTCAATTGCTGCTAAAACGCGTGGGTCTGTAATTCCTTTCTGACCGATATTCCGCACCAGTATTTTTCTGAGTCCCTGATGGCGATAGGAGTCAACTGGAATCATGCTGCTCATGTGAGGTTTGTGTGTTAAATTTTTCACGAAAATACACAATTCAGAAAGGGTAAAAACCTACCTTTGCAAAAAAAACTGATTATGCTGAAAATTGGAGTCCTGGGGGTTGGTCATCTTGGAAAAATTCATCTGAAATGCATTAAGGAGATCGCAGATTTTGAATTGGTTGGATTCTACGATCCGGATACGGTCAACGCTGATAAAATTGAAGCGGAATTCGGAATAAAGAAATGGAGTTCCCTGGATGACCTGATCGATGCGGTGGATGTTGTGGATATCGTTACACCTACCATCTCTCATTTTGAATGTGCTTCGAAGGCATTGAAAAAATGCCGTCATGTTTTTATTGAAAAACCCATTGTTACCAGCCTTGAAGAGGCACGTGAACTGATTAAAATTGCAGGCGAAGCCAATGTCAAGGTCCAGGTTGGCCATGTGGAAAGGTTCAATCCTGCTTTTTTAGCCGCGGAATCCTCCTTCGACCGGCCGATGTTCATTGAAAGCCACCGGCTCGCTCAATTCAATCCCCGTGGGACAGATGTACCGGTAATCCTTGATTTGATGATTCATGACATTGATATTGTCTTAAGCGTTGTTAAGAGTAATATAAAAAAGATCAGCGCAAGCGGTGTGGCGGTTGTCAGCGATACTCCCGATATTGCCAATGCCCGGATTGAGTTTGACAACGGATGCGTTGCCAATCTTACCGCCAGCAGAATTTCGTTGAAGAATATGCGTAAAGCACGTTTTTTTCAGCGTGATGCCTATATTTCGGTCGACTTCCTGAAAAAAGAGCTGGAAGTTGTTAAAATCAGTGACGTTGAAAAGGATGTCGCTCCATTGGGATTTGTTCTTGAACTCGGGCCGGGAAAGGGTACCAAGCAGATCAATTTTGAAAAACCGGAAATAAAGCCGTTGAATGCAATCAAGGCAGAACTGGAAAGTTTTCATTCCGCCATCATCAACAATACTGTTCCTCCGGTCACTATCAACGATGGTTACAGCGCATTGGAGCTGGCTCACAAAATCATTGAAAAAATAAATCAAACAGCCTCAAACATCATCTGAAAACACGAAATTTTATATTCAATATTTTTTATTAAAAAAGAAACAATAACGGTAATAATAGACCGTTAGAATTTACAGGATATAGTGATTTCAACCCTACTCCCTTTATGATTCTCAGGAAAAGCCCACACTACCTTGTCTTATTGCTGTTTCTGTGTTTCACTGTATCTTCCTGTGAAAAATTTACCGGCGATCAGACTGTGCCAGCCTACCTGAGCATCGATTCGATTTACCTGACCACCACCTATTATTCGCAGGGAACTGCTTCCCAATCCATTACCGATGCGTGGGTATACGTTGATGATGAATTTCTGGGAGCATTTGAACTCCCGGCCAGATTTCCTGTTTTGAAAAGTGGCAAGCACACGGTCAAAATTTTACCGGGAATCAAAAAAAACGGCATTGCAGCTACCCGAAGCAGTTATGATTATTATGCGCCTGTCCAGAAATCGGTTAACTTCACTCCCGACAGTACATCCCGGATCGGAACGCTGAAAACAAATTATCAGGCTACCACCCAATTTACCTGGAAGGAAGATTTTGACAACGTGATTCTCACGCTGGATACAACGTCGCGAAGCACGGCATGGATTGAACGTACCCCTGGCGGTTCTCCTTTAACATTTGAAGGAATTCATTCAGGACTGGTCGTCCTTGATTCAATTCATAATTTTTTTGAATGCGAAACGCAAAATGAATTTGTTATTCCCTATGCCGCAGTATTTCTGGAAATGAATTTTAACATTTCAAATTCATTGACGGTTGGTGTGATTACTTATGGAAATACAGTTGCCTATCAGACTCCGATCCTCACGTTGAACTCTACCAATGGTAAGTGGAAGAAAATATATATCGACTTGTCCAATACGCTGAATGCCTATACCGGCATGTCGACTTATCGGGTGTATATGGGAACCTTCAAAGATGCCGGGCTGACTCAATCGACCGTGTTGTTTGATAATTTCAAGTTGATAACAAGGCCATAAGACAAGTATCCAAATGATGATAAACTGAATTTCAGAATTATGAATAAACGTTTACAGGTTATAAAATATGTTGCTTCCGATTTCTGTGCTGCTTTTATCGCCTGGACGTTATTTTTCATCTACAGGAAATATGCTGTTGATCACCAGTTCTTCTCACATTTCAGCGATGTTTTTCTGGACAATAAGTTGTACTATGGCGTCACCATTATTCCTGTCTTTTGGTTACTTCTTTATATCCTGATCGGGACCTACCGGAAGATATACAGGAAAGCAAGGCTTCGTGAATTTGCCCAGACCATCCTGATAACCTTTATTGGTGTTACCATCCTGTTTTTTACGCTGATCCTCGACGACATCATTATCAACCAGCGAACCTATGTTGAATTCTTTTTCGTTCTGTTACTTCTACATCTTTTTTTTACAGGCTCCTTCCGCTTTTTCCTGACCTCTCATGCAGCCTATAAAATTCATCATAAGATCATTGGATTTAATACCATCATTATCGGGAGCAATGGTAACGCGGTGTCCATTTATGAAGAGATTGAAAACCAGGAAAAATCGTCGGGAAACAAATTTGTCGGCTTTATCAATGTGGAAGGGTATAAGACCTATAAGTTGGCAGAGAATATTCCACATCTGGGAGGATTGCAGGATTTGAACAGGCTGGTGAAGGAATATGCGATCGAGGAGGTAATTATTGCCATAGAGCATTCTGAAAATCACACTATTGAAAAGATAATTACCCAACTTGAAGACACTGATGTAGTGATAAAAATCATACCAGCTATGCAGGACATTCTCATGGGGTCAGTGAAAACCACCTCTATTTTTCACGCTCCACTGATTCAGATTTATCCCGACCTGATGCCCGATTGGCAGATGTCGCTCAAACGCATCCTTGATATTGTAATTTCGGTACTTTGTCTGATCTTGTTGACCCCCGTCATGATCATTACGGCCATTATCATCAAGGCAACCTCTCCGGGACCGGTTTTCTATTCCCAGGAACGGATCGGGATAAAAGGCAAACCATTTAAAATGCATAAATTCAGGACCATGTTTAAGGATGCAGAGGAAAATGGTCCCCAACTGTCATCCAAGGATGATCCGCGCGTAACGCGCTTTGGAAGGTTCTTACGTCAGTTCCGTGTGGATGAAATTCCCCAGTTCTACACTGTGCTTAAAGGGGATATGAGTCTTGTGGGGCCCCGGCCTGAACGGTTGTTTTACATTGAACTGATTACCCAGCGCGCCCCGCATTACCGCTTGCTTCATAAGGTGAAACCCGGAATTACCTCCTGGGGACAGGTAAAATACGGCTATGCTGAAAACCTTGATCAAATGGTTGAGCGGTTAAAGTTTGATATTTTATATATCGAGAACATGTCGCTGGCGATGGATTTTAAAATACTGATCTACACGATACTCATCATCATCCAGGGCCGCGGAAAATAGCCGGATACAGATTCAGATTCGATCCCCGGTTGGTGGCTCCGGAAAAAGCAGCACTTCAAGTTTTTCCATTACCACCGTTGCCTTTCCCTTCAGAAATATATCCGTGATATTGGCCGTGTAGTTTGATGGTTCCGGGTTAACTTCAATAATCTTTGCACCGTACTGCTTGGCCATGACCGGGATCTGGTTGGCCGGCATTACCTCCCCGGTAGTTCCGATGATAAGGAAAACATCCGAGAGGGTTGCTGCTTCATATGCCGCGCCAAGCGGAATCTGAGGTATTGCTTCACCAAAAAACACAAAGTCGGGTTTAAGTACACCGCCACATTCCCAACAGGTCGGCGGGAAATGATCCAGGCTGATTTGCCCGGGTTTATAGGCCCGGTTACAATGAAGGCACCGGAGGTTTTTCGTACTGCCGTGGAATTCATATACCATGGTTGACCCTGCTGCCTGGTGCAGATTGTCTATGTTCTGGGTGATGGTCCTCCCCAACATCCCCTCCTGCTCCATGCGGGCAAGAACAAGGTGCGCCTTATTGGGTCTGGCGGTATCGAAAAAGTCGTAAAAAATCTCTTTGATCACCCGCCAGGATCCTGATGGGTCTTCAAGAAAATATTGCAGGTCAAGGGTCTTTGGATCATATTTATTCCATAACCCGTCATGGCCTCTGAAAGGAGGAATCCCGCTTTCAACAGAGATGCCTGCTCCGGTGAAAGCGGTGGTAAACCTTGAATGCTTTAAAAGTGATGCAGCTTCGATGAAGGGATCTTCCATGCCATTTTTCTCGGTACAGAACTACTTGAGCCATTTATCCAGCCAGTTGAAGAAGGTACGCTGCCATAAAATCCCGTTCTGCGGTTTCAGTACCCAGTGATTTTCATCCGGGAAATAGAGTAATTCAGCAGGAATCCCTCTAAGGATGGCAGCATTGAAAGCCTGCATGCCCTGTGTTGCTACGATCCGGTAGTCGAGTTCCCCGTGAATACAGAGAATGGGCGTATCCCAATTCTGGACAAAACGATGCGGACTGTTGGCGTACGACCGCTGGGCGGTTTTATTACTCTTATCCCAGAAGGGGCCGCCAAGGTCCCAGTTGACAAACCAGAGTTCTTCTGTTTCAAGGTATTGCGACTCCAGGTTGAACATGCCGTCGTGCGCAATGAATGCCTTGAAACGCTTGCTGTGATTTCCGGCAAGCCAGTAAACCGAAAACCCGCCGTAACTGGCGCCAACGCAACCAAGTTTGTCTTTGTTGACATAGGGCTCTTTGGTCATGGCATCAATGGCACTCAGATAGTCCTTCATATTCTGCCCGCCATAATCCCCGCTGATCTGTTCATTCCATGCCTGCCCGAATCCGGGAAGTCCGCGACGATTGGGAGCCACAATAATATATCCGTTGGCCGCCATCATCTGGAAGTTCCACCGGTACGACCAGAACTGGCTGACCGTACTTTGCGGTCCGCCTTCACAGTAAAGGAGGGTGGGATATTTTTTGGTTGAATCAAAATGGGGAGGATAAATGATCCAGGTTTGCATATCCTTATTGTCGGTGGTTTTTATCCAGCGTTGTCTGATGGTCGCCATGGTAATTTTCTCAAGGATATCCTTGTTGGTTATGGTGACAGGCGTATCCTTACCTGTGGCGGGATCAACAGAATATAATTCAACAGGCATCGACATCGACATGCGGGAGGCAATCAGTTTGTCACCTGCAGGGATCACACCCGTGTAGTTGTGAATCCCATCGGTTATTTTACTGATCTTGCCATCTGAAAGTTCAAGACGGTAGATCTCATCTGTTGCATGATAATCACTGATGAAATAGATGGATTTATTGTCATCAGCCCAGGCAAGGCTCTCAGCATTCTGATCGAAGTTTTTTGTATAGTCGGTCTTGGCTTTTGTCTCAATATCATAAACGAATAACCGGTTTTTATCTGATTCATATCCATCGCGCTCCATACTCTGCCATGCAATTTTTTTCCCATCCGGGGAGTAAATGGGTGCAACGTCGTATCCCATCATGCCCTCACTGATGTTGGTGGTTTTTCCTCCATCAAGTTCGTAGAGGTAGATGTCGGAGTTGGTCGATTTTGCATATTCGGCCCCAGTCTTTTTCCTGCAGGTATAGGCAATCACCTTACTGTCGGGGCTCCAGTTGATCTGCTCCATGCCTCCGAAAGGCATGAGCGGTGACTCAAATGGCTCATTGGCCATGATGTCAGTCCCTTTGGTTATTTTTTCGGTTGAAAGATCAGCAACAAAAACATGGCTGCAGGCCTGAACCCATGTGTCCCAGTGGCGGTACATCAGGTCGTTGTAGATCCGGCCGCTGGCTTTTGGAAGTCCCTCATAGAGATCTTTAAATTTCTTTTCCGGATATACATCGGCAATGAACAGGAACTTCTTCATATCCGGTGCATATTTGAATCCATTGATCCCATTTTCAATGTCAGTGACCTGTTTGCGGTTATTGCCTTCGCAATCCATTTCCCATATCTGCATGGAGCCGGTTTCGGCAGACATAAAGACAATTTTCTTCCCATCGGGGGACCACATCGCCTGGTACTCACTGAATTTCGTTTTTGTCAGGCGTTTGAAATTTTGTCCATCGGTTCCAATGGTATATAACTCACGGTTCCCCTTATTTTGAGCAAGATCATAATAGGTAACCCCGTACAGGATGGTTTGCCGGTCGGGTGACACTTCGGGCTCACTTAAACGTCCGAAACTCCACAGGGCCTCCGGAGTCATCAGGTCGTTTTTAATTTCGATGTTGGGCTTTTCAATCAGAGGGGCCTCTTCTGCTTTTTTCTCTTTCGGTTTGCAGGAATAGATCACGGAGATCAGGATGGCCAGAAGCATCAAAGTTATTTTTCTCATGGAATTTGATTTTTTTTTGGTTAAATCATTTATTCAGATATTTTTCCAGCATGGAAGTCAATTCGCGCGTATCGATCGGCTTTGAAATGTAATTATCGCATCCGGCAGCCAGACTGTTTTCACGTTCACCTTTGAGGGCATAAGCAGTTTGAGCAATGATTGGAAGAGATGGGTGATCCTTTTTAATGGCCTGGGTCGCTTCGTACCCATCCATTCCAGGCATCCTGATATCCATAAGCACCAGGTCAAAGTGCTGGGTGTTGCAAAATTCAATGGCTTCAATTCCGGTTTTTGCCCAAACGAGCTTTGCCCCGGTCCGTTTCAGGATCCGGTCAAGGAGAATGAAGTTGGAATCTTCGTCTTCAACAATCAGGATGACCTTATCAGACCATATTTGCGCGGATTGCAACGAAGGGGTTGATTTTGTTGAATCCGACAACTTTGACTTAGATAAAAGGAGCGGAAATAAAACATAGAATGTGGTCCCCTGGTGGCTTTCAGATGAAAGCCGGATCTCACCGCCCATCAACCTGATGAGGTTCTTGGAAATGGTCAGTCCCAGTCCGGTTCCCCCGTATTTCCTCGTATTCGTGTCATCAACCTGCCGGAACCTCTCGAAAATGACATCATGCATCTCTTCGGGAATGCCAATGCCTGTATCACGGACAAAAAATTCGATGAATGAATCCGTCCCGGTTTTTTTGAGCGTATACCCGAATTCAACAAATCCTTCATCGGTAAATTTAAGGGCATTTTCAATCAGGTTTGTCATGATTTGTCTTAACCGGTTCCCATCGGTACGGATCGAGAACTCTTTGTCAGGATTTCCCGGCAGACAGTTAAGCATAACATTTATTTTATTGGTCTTTCGTTTTACTTCATTGAGCGTGACAACCAGGTTTGAAAGCAGGAGGTTGATCAGGCAGTCTTCGATCTCCACTTTGATCTGTCCTGATTCGATTTTTGCCACATCAATGATATCATCAATAATTCGCAAAAGATCAATCCCCCGTTCCTTAATGATATGAATGAATTCTCCCCGCTCTTCAACGGTAACACCCGGATCAGACAACAGGGTGGAGAATCCGAGGATGGCGTTCATTGGGGTCCGTATCTCATGCGACATATTTGACAGGAACGCTGATTTGAGTTTATCTGATTCTTCAGCTTTCTCCTTGGCGGCAATAAGATTTTTTTCAATGTTCCTCCGGTCTGTGATGTCACGGTATATTCCGTAAGCTCCAACATTTTGCCCGTTAATAACGATGGGAGTCACAATGATGGAAACATCGATGAGGTGTCCGTCCTTATGCTTCCGTAATGTTTCATTCTCAGTTATGATGCCCCTCAATGCATTGTTGGTAATCTGAATGCAATCATCCTTTATTTCGGGAGTTGAGATCAGATCATCGATATTTTTGTTCAGGATCTCTTCCTGCTGATAGCCGAAAAGCCTGGTGAACTCAGAATTTACTTTAATGACTTTACTTTCATGGTCAATGGTGATGATTGCCTCAGGGCTACCTTCAAAAAGCTGATCAAGCAAGGCCTTTTCTTTTTGAAAGCGGTTTTCTCCCTCCTTTTTTGAAACAACAATGGCAATCTGATCAGCAACAAACTGGAGTAATTCAAATTCGCGGAAAGTATAACGTTCAGGATCGGTGTAGCTTTGCACTGCAATTACCCCGATCACATCGTTATCAACGATCAGCGGAACTCCCATCCATACTTTGGCCGGGGAGCCAATAATTTGAATCTGCCCGGTTCGGGTTAATTCCTCCATGATCTGCTTTGTTGCGAGCAGGGGAGTCCTTGTCCTGATAACATATCCTGTGAGTGTTTTTCCGGCAGGAAATGCAAGGAACGAATCATTTGAGTCTATCTGATACGGAAGCGAGATGGTATCATTTACTTTATCGTAAATGGCGATGTAAAAATTCTCCACGTCGATAATGTGGCTCAGATTGTTGTGAATTGATTTAAAAACCTCATCAATGGATGAAGAGGTATAGGAGGTCTTGGAAATTTCAAACAATACCGTCTGAATCAGTTCCGTGTTTTTCTGATCGGTTATGTCTGAAATAAAACCTTCAATGGAAAGCAGCCCGCCAGCCTCATCAAATATTCCCTTTCCATTTTCCCAAACCCACTTAATCCTGTTGTCTGCACATCTGATGCGGTATTCAATGGCATAGGGTTTGGTCAGGTTCAGCCCTTGCTGAACCTCATTCCAGATCCTCTCCCGGTCAGCTTCAACGATAATATTGGCAAAGGATATTTTATTGTTATCAATAAGTTCATCGGGAAGATAACCGGTAAGGTCGACACAGCCGTCGCTGACAAATTTCATGGTCCAATTGCGGTCGTTGGTGCAACGATACACCATCCCCGGAAGATTGTCGAGTAAGTTTGAAAACTGCCTTTTTGTTTCGGAAATAAGCTCCATTCTCTTTTTTCTTTCCGAGAGATCCATAAAGGTCTCAATAATCACAGTCTCATTTTTAAGTAATACGGAGCCGGTATATTTCAGAATTGGGATTTTCAGCCCATTTCTCTGTACCAATTTACATTCCATCCGGCCTGGTATAAATTCGTTCTCCGAAACCAGGTCATTCTTTCCCTCAGCCTCCAATATTATGTTACTGATCGGAGTGAAGAGCAAATCAGCCTCGCTGGAAAATCCCATTATGGTCAATCCGGTGGAATTGACCATTTGGATTTTTTTATCCTGCCCTGTGATAATGATGCCAAAGGGAATTATGTTAAAAATAGATCTAAGCTTGTCGAGTTCTTCGGAATGATTTGTCATCAATGAAAAAATTGGATGCGGGTTACAAATATCGTCTTACTTGTATGCGGTAATCATTCCATTCATTTTCAAACCTCATGGCCAGAAATCGTTCTTCGCCCCGGATGATTCGGTGATGAATGAAAATTCCGTAAATGGTGAATGAAATATTAATCAGATCAGGAAAATAGAGGCATGAGGCAATCGCAATCAGGAAAATGCCTCCATAAATGGGATTTCGGCTGAAACGATAGATTCCTTTTGTTTTTAAAATGGTTTCTTTCTGAGGCAGACCAACTTTAAGCGATTTTCCAAGATCAATAAATCCAAGGGAGCAAATGAGCGTACCTGCCCAGAGCAGGCCAACAGCAGTCCATGAGAGGTAAACGGGAACATGAATGTAACCGAATTCCGGGAAAATGGCTTTCACCAGGAACAAGGCCCATGTGGTAAAAATGGTTAATTTACCCGTATAGAAATAAAACTTATCAATGGTTGGCTTACCTAGCATTTCTGATCCTTCGCGCCTCATGGCAACCATTCGGATGATTAAAACCAAACCGCACAGGGCGAAGGCAAGGATTACAAAATAGCTATGAACTGGCATGTTTTTTTTGGTAAATTTACAAAAAACCACAATTAATCTATTACATTATGATTTGTTTTTCATTGTCGATCCGACAGGATCCCCAATGCCTGAATCAGCTTTCAGGATTCATTAAATTGCCTACCTTTGCCGATCACTTCCTTCCTTATGTCCTCCATCCTTCAGGTTGAAAATTTAGCACGTTCCTATGGTGAAAAGAACCTGTTCGAGAACATTTCGTTCGTTTTGAGCCAGTCACAAAAAGTCGCCCTGATTGCGCGAAATGGCGCCGGGAAAACCAGCCTGCTCAACATCATTGCCGGGCTGGAACCGTGTGATGCCGGGACGGTAACCATGTTTAACCGCGATTCATTTGAATATCTCATGCAGGAGCCAGTCCTGGATCCGCTTAAAACGGTGTTCGAAGAGGTCTATTCCCATTCCAACGATATTCAGCGGGCGATCCTGAATTATGAGCATGTGGTTAAGGGTGAAGACAAGCTGGAGATTCAGCGCGCGATAGAGCAGATGGATGCCATTCAGGGATGGGAGTATGAAACCCGTGTAAAACAGATTCTCACGCAACTCAAATTGCCTGATCTTGATCAACAGGTGGAGACATTGTCGGGTGGACAGCGAAAACGTGTTGCACTGGCGAAGGTACTCATTACTGAACCTGTATTTCTTATCATGGATGAGCCGACCAATCACCTCGATGTGGAGATGATCGAATGGCTGGAGGAATACCTTTCAAAGTCAACCCTCACCTTACTCATGGTTACGCACGATCGTTACTTTCTCGACCGGGTGTGCAATGAAACATTGGAAATGGAAAATGCTGCCATTTACAGATACAAGGGAAATTACACCTATTTTCTTGAAAAACAGGCTGAACGGCTTGACAACCAGAACAAGGAGGTTGAGAGGGCCCAAAATCTTATGCGCACGGAGCAGGAATGGATGCGCCGCATGCCCAAAGCCCGCACCACCAAGGCAAAGGCGCGTATCGACAGTTTTTTCGATTTGCAGGAGAAGGCCTCCAATAAAACATATGAGGAGCGGTTCCAACTGAACATTGAAGGAAGCCGCATGGGCAATAAAATACTGGAGATCAACGACATCTCTTTTAATTGGGGAGCATTGAACATCCTCAAGGGTTTTACTTACACCTTCAAACGGAATGAAAAAGTGGGGATTGTGGGTAAAAACGGATCGGGAAAGTCAACCTTCCTTGATATCATTACCGGAAGGATCAGACCTCAGAAGGGGCATATTCAAAAAGGTGAAACGATCCAGTATGGTTATTACAAGCAACAGGGGCTGATTTTCGATGAACAAACCAAGGTAATTGATGTAGTTAAGGAGATTGCCGAGGTAGTGAAGCTAAGCAACGGGGATACCATCACGGCTGCTGCTTTTCTCAATTATTTCATGTTTCCCTACCCGTCACATTTTCAACCGGTCTGCAAGCTGAGCGGTGGGGAGAAGCGAAGGTTGTATCTTGTGACGGTACTCATGAGGAGTCCTAATTTTTTAATACTGGATGAACCTACCAATGACCTTGATATTTTAACGCTCAACGTTTTGGAAGAATACCTGGCTGCTTTCAACGGCTGCGTGGTGGTTGTAACCCATGACCGGTATTTCCTGGACAAAATTGTTGATCATCTTTTCGTATTTGAAGGCGATGCCATTGTAAAGGATTTCCCCGGAAATTACACCCAGTTTAAGATATGGAGCGATGAAAAAAAGAAACGGGAACAGATTCAGAAAAGGGTAGCCGGAAGAAAAATTGAGTTTGAAAAACAGGAGGTATCCATCTCGAACAAGTTGTCCTTTAAGGAAAAACGCGAACTGGAAACGCTTGAAAAAGAGATCGCCATGCTGGAAACCGAAAAGATGGAAATCGAAGCTGAACTTCAGTCTGGGACGTTAAACCAGGAATCACTGACGCGATGCTCTGAACGGTGGGCCGCCCTGTTACCCGAGATTGAGGTTAAAACAGATCGGTGGATTGAACTCAGCGACCGGGAATCTTCATCATGATTTTTACCGGTATAAATATTTCATCGGGCTGACCTCTTGCCTTGAAAGGATTATCGTGTACATTTGAGGCCTAATTTACCATGGGTCAATGGGGAAAAATAACAGCGAATTCTTTGTAGACGACACTGTACAACGGTCACTGGTGGCTGCTCAGGGGTTCGGATTGCTGAACCAGGAGGATACCGATAAAATTGTTCATGCCGTATACCGTGAGGCATTCAACAATCGCTGGAAACTGGCAGAGATGGCGTATCATGAAACGGGGATCGGCATCCTTCGCGATAAGGTGATCAAGAACATCATTGCCACGAGGTTTGTTTACCGTGATATAAAAAATATTCCAACGGTAGGGGTGATCTCGGAGGACCAGGAAAACCAGATTGTCGAAATTGCGCGCCCTATGGGGCCGATCTTTGCGATAACTCCGGTCACCAATCCCACATCAACGGCACTTTTTAAGATTCTCATTGCGATGAAATCGCGTAACCCCATCATAATTTTTCCTCATGGTTCAGCGCGAAAATCTACTTTGGAGGCGGCACGGCTTTGTTATGAAGCGGCGGTGAATGCAGGGGCTCCTGAACATTGTATTCAGTGGGTCAGCCAGGCCACCCGCGATCAGGTGCTGGCTTTCATGAGTCACAAGCGCATAGCCCTGGTACTGGCGACAGGATCAGTGAGCCTGGTCAGGGCAGCCTACCATTCGGGCAACCCGGCCATAGGTGTTGGGCCCGGGAATGTTCCCGTTTACATCGGTAAAAGCGCTGATGTGCCCTTTGCAGTCGACCAGATCCTTCTTTCAAAATTATTTGACAACGGAACCATCTGTGCCAGTGAACAGGCCGTGGTCGTTTCGCATTACAATGCCCAGCAGGTCCGCGATGAATTTGTAAAGCAGGGAGCCTATTTTTTACTTCCCGATGAGATTGAAAAGGTAGGCCGGTTTGCCATAAACACCTCCCAGCACAGTATGAATCCCGAAGTGATCGGCAAAGCTGCAGTCGAAATTGCAAGGATGGCGGGTGTATCGGTCCCACCGGGAACAAACCTGCTGATTGCAGAATTAGAAAAACAACAGGTAGGAATACAATGGCCGTTATCACTGGAAATATTGGCGCCCATCCTTGCTTTTTATGAAGTTGCAGGCTTTGACGAAGGAATCGCTATGTGCAAGCGCATCAACGAGCAAGGGGGGCTTGGGCATACCGTGAGCATTTTTTCGAACGATGATGTCAAGATCCGGTATTTTGCCCATGAACTGAATGCCGGTCGAATCGTAGTGAACACCCCTTCATCACAGGGGGCTCTGGGTGGCTTGTACAACAGCCTTACCCCGTCGATGACCCTCGCCTGCGGATCGGGCGGTAAAAATTTCACCACCGACAACATCTCGGTCCGCCACCTGCTCAACATTCAGCGCATTGCCTACAGGAAGATTAATTTTTGCAGTGAACACCAGCGGGGTGATGCATTTTGCTGTGATGAGCATCTTACAATAAACGAGATTGACGAAATGTGTGGGAAAGGAAAAAATAATGATTAAATTTGCGCACCAATTTGCGGTAGTAGCTCAGATGGTAGAGCATCAGCTTCCCAAGCTGAGGGTCGTGGGTTCGATCCCCATTTACCGCTCAAACGATATCAAGGCTTTCAGAATTTCTGGAAGCCTTTTTTTTATGATGTGCCGGCAAATGTGCCTGCTGATATTGTCCCATGTTTGTCAGGGGGCAGCAAACAATTGGAAAGGTAATCAGATTTCGAAGTGGATCTGGAAAGATGTGCCCTTTTCCCTCACGATCTTTATAGTTCCTGAAAGTTGCTCTACCAGCAAACGGACAATATAAAGCCCGAGTGATTTTTCGGAATCCATCGATGAGTTTATCGGAAGTCCTACGCCGTCATCTTCAACAATAAGCATACATTGATTCCTCTCTTCTTGCTTTAGCCTGATCAGAATATTTCCACTTATTCCTGAAGGAAAGGCATATTTAAAGGCATTGGTCAGCAGCTCATTGATTATTAATCCAATAGGAAGGGCAGACCCGATGCTTACATCAATCTGATCAAGATCTTTGGTCATTTGAATACGATGTCCGCTGAAGGTGGTCATGATCATGGCAGCCAGCGAAGCAATATAGGCATCAAGGGGAATCCGGTCAAGATTTTCGGACTGGTAAAGATGTTCATGGATGAGGGCCATGGAACGAATGCGCATCTGAATATCGATGATTATATCCGAGAGTTCAGCATTGGTGTTGTTGCTAAGCTGGAAATTAAGCAGGCTGATCACGATGGCCAGGTTGTTTTTGACCCGGTGGTGAATTTCCCTGATCAATACCTCCTTTTGTTTCATATTCCGCGATTTCAACTCCTCGATCTCCTTTTCTTTTGAACAGTCGCGGATCAGCAGCACAACTTTGACGACTTTCCCATCTTTTTTAATCGGGACCCGGGTCATTTCAGTATGGAGAATCGTCCTGTCATATTTGATCTTTTGTTCCTCAACTGAAATTTTACCGGTATTGAATACCTGTTTTATGCCACTCATGGTATTTTTGCAGATAAAGGGGAACGTCTGGCCAATCTTCTGGCCAATGCAATCGGGTTTCATCCCGGTGCGTTTTAATTCCTCTTTGAGTGCTGAATTGACCATGACAATTTTGTTGTCCTCATCTACCACGTAGATCCAGTCCGGAATTGAATCAAGGGTGTCGCGGTATTCAATCTCAGAACGCCGGAGATCTTCCTCCATCTGTCTCCGGCTGGTGATATCTGTAAAATCGACTGCTAAAAATCCCGGGTTAGTCTGAAAAATGTGAACAAAGTAGAATCCCGAAAACCGCTTATCCTCATAAAGGATTTCGAATGATTGAGGCCCCAGATCTCCCTTGGCAACGCTTTTATACATTTCAGGAATTTCGGTTTGGGTCAGGTTCGGAAATGCCTGTAAGATGGTCATTCCATATAAATCACTGTGCGAAATTCCTGTTAACCTGTCGGCCGAAGGGTTTGCTCCGATAAGGATCAGCTCATCATTGTCAGTCAGCTGGTAAAGATGCATTGCATTGGGAGAGGATTCCACAATGCTTCTGAATTTCTCTTCCGAAGCCCGCATGGCCTCCTCTGCCTTCTTTCGTTCGGTGACATCTCTTACAATGGCCCACATCCCATCGTTTTCGCCCTTTTCGCCGCGAATCAGGAAAGTACGGAGCTCAACCGGGAAAACATTTCCGTCCTTTTTCCGGTATTGTTTCATATAAACCCCGGAGTGACCATTCACCAGTATTTGTTCATTCACTATCCGCGTTTCATATTCATGCCATGCTTCCGGTGTGAGATCCTTATAGCTGAGACGCTGCAGTTCTTCAGCATTGAAGCCGATCATTTTCTGAAAGGCCTCATTGCTTTCCACGATGTTCCCCTGCATATCAACGATAACAAAGCCATCCATCATGCTCATATAAAGATTCCGGTATTTTTGCTGAGACTTTAAAATAATTGCCTCTGCACCTCTGAGTCCGGTAATATCCCTGAAAAATGATTGAAATGTTCCATCTGGCATTGCTTTGGAATTCATCTCTACAAGCAGCCGATTTCCGTCTTTTCTGATGATCTCACGTTCGCTGTGGATTGCTTCTCCCTTCGACAGCAAATCAAATCTTAATGGCTTATTCGATAGTGTCTCATCATGAAACATGTCCCGCATGTTCATGGCAAGAAGCTCATCCTTTGAATATCCGGTCAGTTCAATGGCTTTTCGGTTGACCATGATAAAATTACCATTGCGATCACCATGGAAAAAGGCGTCTGCTGCCAGATCAAGAAGCATATGATACTTCTCTTCGCTTTTATCCAGTGCAAATTTGACGGTTGAAACCTGAGTCGTTTTTCCTGTCTTTGCTGCCATTTTCGTTTTTAAAAAGGCAATTCATTTTAGATGTAAACCTGGTCAAAGATAATTATTTTTCGTAATATTCTTTTTTTTGAAATACAGTGCATCCAGGTAATACAATATCCTGATAGAAAAACTGTTAGACCCGGGCGCATTCATTGTATTTCTGAAGTCATCGAAAAAATCGGGGATGATATTGTTATCGAAGGTGGTGATTGCATTTTTCCACATGAGGGAGAGCTGACTGCCCGGTGCGAAATTCCAGATATAGGTAAGGTCGAAGTTGAACAGGTTGTAATTCACATCGGGATCTCCTGCATAGGCCGTCGGATTAAGTGAACCATCCTGCTGAAGTGTGTAAAATGAGTAGTAAGGGGCGGAAACCCAGTAGTGACGGGCCCGTAAATCAATGCTCATGGTGCTGGTGATCATGTAATTCGCCTCCAGGATATTTGTAATGCTTAACCGGTCGCGGCGCCCGAAGTAGATAGTCAGGTTCCCCAGCGAATCTTCCGATTGATCAACGTAACCCACATCATTGAGGATCTTCTCATAATAGAGATGATACAGCAGCATGATCCTGTCTGAAACCCTGAATCTAGGCTCAAGGGTAAATGTATATCCCGAAGTTTTATACTCATTGGCAACGAGGCCGAGCATGGCGCCATCCAAAGCAAATTTCTTGCGGTAATCGGATGAAAACCATGCGCTTGATTTTCCATAGGCTGGGGTTTTGAACATCCATCCATACACACGGGGTTCATAAAAATCGTATCCGGGAATTGGCTGTACCTCGGAATAAACACCAAGCGTCATGTATTTCCGGGTTGTCGCTTCGCTCTCTGCACTGAATTTCAGGGCTGAAAATTTCATTCCGTCATACAGGAAATTGTAAAATGCTTTCACATTATTATACATACTCAGAAGTTTCCAGAACGGATCATACAGGTTATATTCAAAAGTCGCCGTATGATCGAACCTGTTGTTCATCGGATTAAACCCCATATCATTCGGGTCATATTTATCCGTCTCAAGCAATTGCTGGTAAGAGAACTTGAAATTTCCTGAAATTTTTCCGTAGGTCAGTGCATAGTGATATCCGAACTCCGGCGAATAGTGACTGTAATATTTCTGGCTCACGAAGGCATCCCCCGTTAATGCATAGGAAAATGATTTGTTTGCAAATTTGAAGGAGCTCCCGGTAACATTGGCAGTATAACCTTCAGTGGGCATAAAATAATTCGTATTCAAAAAATCCAGGTAAGAATTGTTCTTCAGATTTTGATCAAGGACAACCATGTTGTAATTGGTGAATCCCTGGGTCATGATCCTCCGGCTTTCACCGGTCACAGAATCGGTTACAGTGGCCCATGTATTTGCCGACATGGCATTGAATATCCCGATCCCAAGTCCGCCGCGTGTTCTTCCTGATATTTTGGATGCATTGATCAGTTTCGTTTGGCTGGGATTGTCGGTCACGGCTTCATTGTCGCTGAGCTGCTGGTAAGGCTTTTCATAACCTTTTGGCTGAGCTCCAACCCGCCTGGAATAAAATATTCCCCCTTTGTTGAACATCTCTGTTCCCTCGGTGAAAAATTGACGGCGCTCATCATAACGAATTTCAAATGGCGAGAAATTATAATATTTGTCATCCGCTCGTACCTGGCCGAAATCTGGGATCAGGGTCATATCAAGGGTGAAACTCTGGTTGATGCCATATTTAAGGTCGGCGCCATAGTTGTATGAAAGTTCATAAGTCTTTTGGCCCGGGCTGTTTTGCAGGTATGCTGATAAATAGGGTGAAACGGAGAGCCGGAGCGGCGGCTTGATGTTTTTTATCCCATCGAGCAGGCCGCTTTGGTTTACATAGCCAGAAACCTTTGAGTCAATCAGGTTCCAGGTGTCCAGCTCGCGGAACCGGCGGATCTCCCGCTGAAGATTAACGCCCCATTCCTGAACCGACTCCAAAGGAAAACGGATAGCCGAATAGGGGATTTTCATTTCAACGATCCAACCCCGGTCATTTTTCCGGGCTTTGCTGACCCAGACTGCATCCCAGCTGAAATCGTCAGAGGCATCCGTGCCTGTAAGTTTGAAATCAGCCTGCACATCCGAAGCCCAGACCAAAAAACAGAAGGCGTTGATCCCATCGTTAAATGGACTGACGATCAGGATAAAATTATCGGCATTCAAACTGCCGGCATCACGCAATCCCATCTGGGCCAAAATGCTGTCGGGATGCGGATCGAACATGGTTGCCCCAACATAAAGACCTGTGTTGTCGTATAAAAACCTGACTTCGGTGCGTAATGTTTCAGGTTTTCCATTGTATGGCTGCCTTTGGACAAAATCTTTTGCTGTGGGTGCAGATTCCCATGCAGGCTCATCAAGGATGCCATCGATTTTAATCGTTTCGGTCGTGGCAATGGCAGTAATCCTTTTTTTTGCTGCCTGTGCAAAAATAACCAGTGAATAAAATGCAAGGAGGGATAGCAGCAGGATCTTTTTCATGATTCAAAAGAAGCTCTATGCCTTACAGAGTTACTACGCATAATTGATAATCATCGGAAGCAGCCCTGGTTAAAAGTTCAGCAGTTGCTTGTATATTGCGTAATTCTCGTCATCATAACATACAAAAATCACCTTTTCGGGAAGGGTATTCAGAGACAGGTAGTTTTTAACCTCACGGATGGCGATCTCGGCTGCAAGTTCTTTAGGGAAATGGTATATTCCGGTTGAGATGTTGGGGAATGCCACGGTTTTGCAATCATGCACTGTGGCCTGTGCAAGGCTTCTCCTATAACAGCTTGCCAGGAGGGCCGACTCATTCCGGTCACCAATGCCCCATACAGGGCCGACTGTATGAATCACGAACTGGGCAGGCAGTTTGTACCCTTTCGTGATTTTTGCTTCGCCGGTTTTGCAACCCCCCAGGAGTGTGCAAACTTCAAGCAAACCTGGCCCGGCGGCAGCATGAATGGCACCATCAACGCCTCCGCCTCCCAGCAGGGAGGGATTTGCCGCATTGACAATGGCATCAATTTTCAGCTTTGTAATGTCACCCTGGATTAATTCAACTCTTGTTTCCATGCGTTAAATAGTTTTAGAAATTCAGTATAAATAGAGAAGTTGGTAGCGATAATTTGTTTTCCAAAGATATAGTTTTCCGTGCCTCGAAAATCAGTGACAATCCCGCCTGCGTTTTTCACCAGCAATCCGCCGGCATTCACATCCCAGGGGCTCAGGCCATATTCATAAAAACCATCGTAGCGGCCGCAAGCCGTATAAGCCAGGTCGGCTGCAGCAGAACCAAGGCGTCGGGCTCCATGGCTGTTCTGCAAGAGGTACTTGAAAATCGCAAGGTAATCATCCAGGCGACGATAGTCATAATAGGGAAATCCGGTCGCAATGAGGGATTCGGATATGGTGGGGGTTTCCGAAACCCGGATGATCTCCCGGTTTAGGTATGCAGGGGCCGATTTCCAGGTATAAAAAAACTCTTTCAGGTTAGGTTCATATACAACCCCCAAAATGGTTTCATCCTGGTACATCAACCCGATGCTGATGCAGTAAAGGGGGACGGCATGGATGAAATTTGTGGTCCCGTCGAGCGGATCAAGTACCCAGGTGAACTCACCGGGCTTCAGTTCCTGGTTCTCCTCGGCAATAAACCCGCTTCCGGGAATAAGTGTAGAAAGCCGTTCAACAATCCTGCGTTCCGATTCCTTGTCCACATAGGTGACATAATTATGCAATCCTTTCGACAGGATATCAGAGGTTTTCAGGAGATGTACCTCCTTCTTCAGAAATTCGCCTGCCTCTTTTGAAATATCACAAACATCGTATGTCAGTTTCTCTAAATTCATGATTTTATATTTTCATTTACCAGATAACCATCTTCAGTCAGATTTTCCAGTTTCAGTTGGATCACCTGGTTTACAAAAGCCGGGTTGTATTTTGTTTTAACCTTGATGTAGTTTTCAGAAAAACCGTGCATGTAACCCATCGAATTATCTGATTCAAGCAGGACTTTTACCTCAAGGCCCTTGTTTTGCAAGTAGAATTGTCGCTTTTTCTCTTCAGAAAGACGATGCAACAATTCACTCCGCTCTTTTTTGGTTTTATCCTGAATTACCGATTCCATTTTGGCAGCAAGGGTATTCTCCCGTTTTGAATAGGTGAAAACATGAAGGTAGGAAATATCAAGATTCTTGAGGAAGGTCAGTGTATCATTGAAATCCTCATCTGTTTCACCTGGGAATCCGGTGATAACATCGGCCGCGATGCATGCAAATGGCATCAGTGAACGGATCTTCATGATACGCTCAGCGTAAAGCTCCCGATGGTACCGGCGGTGCATTGATTTTAGGATTTTATTACTTCCCGATTGCAACGGGATATGAAAATGCGGCAGGAAATTCCTTGAAGCTGCAACGAATTCGATGATTTCGTTCGACAGCAGGTCAGGCTCAATGGAGGAAATTCTGAATCGGCTGATCCCCTCCAGATGATCGAGAGAACAGATCAGCTGGAGGAAATTTTCCCCGTTCTGCTTGCCGAAATCACCAATATTCACCCCAGTAAGAACAATCTCTTTGATCCCATGACGGATGATTTCCCTGGCGTTTTTCAGAACATTTTCAATGGTGTCGCTCCTGCTATGTCCGCGGGCCAGAGGAATGGTGCAATAGGAACAATAATAATCACAGCCATCCTGGATCTTTAAGAAGGAACGGGTGCGGTCACCATATGAAAAGGAAGGTACAAATGATTCACGGTCCGAAAATCCGGGAGTGGAGATGCCTGGATGATAATCGTGGTCCGTTCCCGGGTCTTTCGAATCCTGTTTTATTGAGGGTGTGGCTTCGTAGCCAGGACGTTCACGCTGGTCAAGCAGGGTCAGCTCTTCAAGTAACCGGAACTTCCCGGAATGGCCCAAAACAAGGGCGACCCCATCCATATTTGCAAGCTCAGAAGGTTTAAGTTCTGAAAAACATCCGATTACGGCTATCCTGGCATTTGGATTGAGTTTGTGTGCCTGCCTGATGGCCGCCCGGCACTTTTTCTCTGCAACTGCAGTGACTACGCATGTACTGATAACGTAAACATCAGCCTGATCGTGGAAATTGGTAATCTCATATCCGCTTTCATGGAATTGTCTTGAAAGTGAGGATGTTTCAGCGAAATTTACTTTACAACCGAAATGATGGAATGCAATGGTTTTCGATTTCATTTTGCAAATTTACAAAGGATAACGGGATTAAATATTAATATCTTTGTATATGATTCCTGAACAGTAATTACAGGCAGGAGGCAGTAATATTCATCGACAACGAGGAGGTGAAAATGGTTCATGTTAAACGTACAACGATGCCGGTCACAGGCATGTCATGTTCAAACTGTGCACTGACGATCGAACGAAATGTACGCAAATTACCGGGCATGGAGGAGGCGAATGTTGATCTGGCTGGGGAAAAGCTTTCGGTATCATTCGACACGACGAAACTGGACGAAAATCAGATTATTGCCGCAGTGAAACGGATCGGTTTTGGCATTCCCACGGGAAAGACAGAACTCCCGGTTACCGGGCTTCATGATCACTCTGATGCATTGGCTCTTGAAAAATTACTGCTGCGGCATGAGGGGGTTCTTGCAGCCAATGTGAGTTATACGACTGAGCGGCTTGCGATTGAGTACATTCCGGGAATGACAGGAATCGCCGAGATTGCCGGAATCATGCATAAAGCCGGATTTGATCCGGTGCAGGTTGGCGATACCGATGAACTGGAAGATGTTGAATCCAGGGTGCGGGCTTCAGCGCTTAAACATCAGAAACAGTTGCTTATTACGGGTCTGATATTTACCATCCCATTGATCATTTACAGCATGGCCAGGGATTTTGGGCTTTGGAGCTTCCCCGGTGATAACTATGTCCTGTTGCTGGTCGCAACCGTGGTGCAGTTTGTGGTAGGCTGGCAGTTTTATATCGGTGCTTACAAAAGTTTACGTTCCGGCAGTGCCAATATGGATGTCCTCATCATGCTGGGCTCTTCGGTGGCCTATTTTTCAAGCCTTTTGGTGACTGTTGGCGCGATACATAGCCCGAACGTGTTTTTTGAAACAGCGGCAGCGATCATCACCCTGATCAGGCTGGGCAAGTATCTCGAAGCGCGTGCAAAAGGCCGGACTTCCGCGGCGTTAAAAGCGCTGATGGGGCTGCGTGCCAAAACCGCCAGCGTGATCCGTAACGGAGTCGAATCGGAGATAAACATAGAAAATGTTGTCGTAGGTGATACAATCGTGGTACGTCCGGGCGAAAAGGTGCCTGTCGATGGAATTATCAGCGATGGTCGTTCTGCATTTGAGGAGTCGATGATTAACGGCGAATCGATGCCTGTAAGTAAAGGGCCCGGAGATGATGTGATCGGAGCGACCATCAACAGGGAAGGCCTGATCAAATTCGAAGCAACGAAAGTCGGCAAAAATACAACGCTGGCGCAGATTGTCAAGCTGGTGCAGGAGGCTCAGGCCAGCAAAGCCCCGATTCAAAAACTGACGGATGAAATCGGGAAGTATTTCGTTCCGATTATCGTAGGCCTGGCCCTGATGACATTTTTAGGATGGATTTTTGTTGCCCAGAATGACTGGACGGCTGCCATGATGAATGCGATTGCAGTACTTGTAATTGCCTGTCCGTGTGCCATTGGCCTGGCCACCCCGACAGCCATCATGGTCGGAACCTCCAAAGGAGCTGAGCATGGGATCCTGTTCAGGAACAGCGAAACGCTTGAAAGGGCCGGGCGGGTGAACATCATTGTTTTGGATAAAACCGGCACGATCACCAAGGGCCAGCCTGAAGTCACGGATATCGTGGCCTCCAAGGATTTATCCCCGGATGAGATGCTTCGTTTGGCCGCCAGTGCCGAAAAAGGATCGGAGCATCCCCTGGGTCGCGCCATCGTCAAGGCAGGCCTGGACAAAGGCCTCATCCTTACTGATCCTGTCAATTTCAAGGCTGTCAGCGGATTTGGCGTCCGTACACAGGTGACCGGGGTGTCGGTGATCATCGGAAATCCACGGTTAATGCAGAATGAGCAAATCGACACCGCCATATTTGACCAGGATATCCTGAGATTGCAGGCAGAGGGAAAGACCGTGATGATTGTGGCTACGGGACCTGCTCCAGAACAAATGAAGGTTGCAGGTCTCATTGCAGTGGCAGATACTGTAAAAGCAGGTTCGCACGAAGCCATTGCAGATTTACATAAGCTTGGCCTGGAAGTTATTATGGTTACAGGCGATAACCGGAGCGCCGCGGAAGCTATTGCCGCGGAAGTCGGAATTGACCGGGTCGTGGCAGAGGTCCTTCCGGGAGGTAAAGCTGAAGTAATCAGGAACCTTCAGTCCGGATCGGTTTCAGGAATGCAGCAACGCATGGTTGCCATGGTTGGCGATGGCATCAATGATGCGCCGGCATTGGCTCAGGCTGACGTCGGAATAGCCATCGGTACCGGCGCTGATGTTGCCATGGCTGCGGCCGGTATCACACTGATCAGCGGTGACCTGCATGGAGTTGGCCGTGCAATATCATTGTCACGTGGCACCTATCAAACCATTGTTCAAAATCTTATCTGGGCACTTTTTTATAATGTGGCGCTGATTCCCATTGCGGCCTATGGTTTGCTAAGCCCTATGTTTGCTGCAGGTGCCATGGCATTCAGCTCCATCTTTGTTGTCACGAACAGCCTTCGTCTCCGGCGTTTCAAAGTGCAGACTTTCGCTCCACCCAGGACGATGGTTCGCCAGATTGCTGAACTGGTTCCCCGCATTCTTGCCCCGGCAGTTGCACTGGCAATACTCATTGTTTTCCCTTTGATGACGATGCCGGGAGGCATGGAAATATCGGGAACCAACCCGGGCACCATGACGCCGCTCCTGATGATGGTAATGGCCATCGCAAATGGTTTGATTGCCATCTCTTATGCCTCCATACCCATTTTCCTGGTCGTCTTTATCAGGAAGAGAAAAGACCTTCCCTTTTCGTGGGCCATCGTTCTTTTCGGAGCCTTTATCCTCATTTGCGGAACGACCCATTTTGTTCATATCATCGGGCTATGGTGGTCTGTTGACTGGTGGCAGGCCGCGGTGGATTCATTGTGCGCCGTGATCTCCCTGGCAACAGCCGTGGTCGTGTGGCCAATCCTTCCGAAAATACTGGCTATTCCAAGTCCCGCACAACTAAGAATGATTAACAACGAGCTGCAAAAGGAAAAAAGTACCCTGGAGCGAACCCGCGATGAATTGCGGAGGGCCTATGATGAGGTTGAAATCCGGGTTAAAGAACGCACCGCTGAACTTGAACAGGCTAACCAGTCCTTAAAGGCTGAAATTTTCGAACGCATGAGGGCGGAATCTGCACTCCGTGACAGCGAGGAACGTTTCAGGACATTGGTACACATGGCTCCGTTGCCCATGGTTTATGTTTCGAACAATGGTCATTTCAATCTGATCAACGATCGTTTTGGGCGTACTTTTGGATATACCCTAGATGATGTCCCTACGTTGGATGACTGGTTTAAATTAGCCTATCCCGATAAAGAATACCGTGATCAGGTGATCTCAACCTGGGAAGTGGTTGTTCATGATGCCCTGGAGCAGGAAACAGATATTAAACCGGTTGAATACCAGGTAACCTGTAAGGATGGCAAGGTCAGGATCATCGAGATCTCAGGTATCTTCATCGGGGAAGATATTCTTGCCATCCTCTTTGATGTGACAGAACGTCGCAATGCAGAGGACGAAATCAAGCGAATAAATGCATCACTTGAACAACGGGTCTTTGAGCGAACGGCAGAACTTAAAACTTCAAATAATGAACTGGAGGCCTTTAGCTATTCAGTTTCCCATGACCTTCGGGCTCCATTGCGAAGCATAGATGGATGGAGTCTGGCATTGGAAGAAGATTTTTATAATGATCTTGGGGATAAAGGACGTGAATATATTGATCGTGTGCGGAATGAAACGCAGCGAATGGGACGGTTGATTGACGATATATTGAAAATATCCCGTGTTTCACGAATTGAAATGAACAAAGTTCACATCGACCTCTCAGCACTTATACAAACCATACTGGACCGTGTAATGGAAATTGGCAAGGATCAGCCATGTGAAATAAATATTCAGCCGGGGATGGAGGTTTTCGGAGATTTCAATATGATCGAGATCGCATTGACGAACCTGATCGATAATGCCATTAAATTTACCGGATGGCAACCAAAGCCCAGGATTGAATTCGGGACGACCGTCCATGCTGGGGAGCCAGCGTGGTACGTCCGGGACAATGGGATTGGATTTGATATGGCCTATTCAAAGAATCTTTTTGGCGCATTTCAACGCATGCATAAGCAGTCTGATTTCCCTGGAACCGGGATCGGACTGGCGACAGTTCAACGGATCATTCACCGCCATGGAGGCATTATCTGGGCCGACTCAAAGCCGGGCCAGGGAACAACGTTTTATTTTACCCTTATCCCAGAAACGAAATGAAGCAAAGGATCATTTTGTTGGTCGAAGACAATCCGAGTGATGTCGCCCTAACAAAACGTGCATTTGAAAAGCAGAACATCATCAATACCCTGGTAGTTGCCGAAGATGGGAAAGAAGCATTGGATTATCTTTTTGGGAAAGGCGCATGGGAGGGCCGTGATCTCAAAAATCAGCCAACCCTGATCCTGTTGGATCTGAAATTGCCGGTCATTGATGGATTGGAGGTGCTCAGGCAGATCAGAGCGAATGAAATTACCAGGAGGTTACTTGTTGTCGTTCTCACCTCTTCGGTGGAAGAGCAGGATATTGCCAAGAGTTATGATCTTGGTGTAAACAGCTTTATCAGAAAACCGGTCGATTTCTACCAGTTTTCTGAAGCAATTAAACAACTTGGACTGTATTGGCTTGTGATCAATGAAACTCCACCTCTAAAAAAGTGATTATGCAAACTATGGTGAAGGTTCTTCTGGTTGAAGATAACGAAAGTGATGGTGCATTGATCATCAGGCAACTGGAAAAAGCAAATTATGCTGTGCTATTTGAGCGGGTTGAATCAAACCAGGAGATGAAACTGGCGCTGGAACAGAAAGACTGGGACATCATAATCTCGGATTTCAGCCTTCCGCAGTTTAACGCCTACGATTCGTTGCAGGTGCTTCATGATTCAGGCAAGGATATCCCATTTATTGTTGTTTCAGGTACAATAGGCGAATCGACGGCCGTTGACATGATGAAATCAGGTGCACAGGACTACCTGATGAAAGATAACCTCACCCGTCTCGCTCCGGCCGTTGGTCGTGAACTTGCCGATGCCCGCGTTCGTCATGAACGGAAACACGAGTCTCTTAAATTAAAGGAAAGTGAAGCCAAGTTCAGGGCTGTCTGGGAAAATTCTAAAGATGCCATCGGCGTTTCACTTAATGGAATTCATGTGTTTGTAAACCCAGCTTATCTGGCACTTTTCGGATACGATAACCAGGATGTCCTTCTGGGGAAATCACTTGTTGACCTGGTTGGCCCGAGTGAAAAAGAGCGTATCAGGGAATATATTGAGCGTAGGAACGCTGAAATTGAAATACCATCGGAGTATGAGACGATAGGGATTAAAAAAGATGGTACCTTCTTCGACCTCGATGTAAAGGTGTCGAATTTTGATCTGAATAACGAGATGCATACCATTGTTATTTTACGGGATATCTCGGAACGGAAAAAATCAGATGAACGGCTTCGGGAAGAACTGGTGAACCTTACTGCCGCTGAAAAAAGGGCAGAAGAATCAAACCTCACGAAATCATTCCTGATGATGAACATGAGCCATGAGGTGAGAACTCCCCTGAATGCCATCCTTGGATTTTCATCCATCATTAGCCAGGAGTCAGAAGAAGAAGATATTCGTCAAATGGCAGACAGGATTAGGGTTTCAGGTGAACGGCTTTTAAAAACATTGGATGATATCCTCAAACTCACCCAACTGCAGACCGGAACTGAGCAATTGGCCTTGGAGGAGGTTGAACTGGAATCGGAATTGCAGCGAATGATTGCCAACTTTAAACCATTGGCTGAATTAAAAAATCTTCAGTTGAAATTTCAGCCGAAGCAGAAGGTTAAGGTGAAAGCTGATCCGCATCTGTTGAATAAGGCCATTGGGGAACTGCTTGATAATGCCATTAAATTTACTGAGCTGGGACGGGTGTCGATTGAGTTGAACCGGGTTTCAAGCGATGGTGCAGCCTGGATCGAAATAAGGGTCGCCGACACAGGCATCGGGATTGCGAAAGAATATCACCAGGTCATCTTTGAATCATTCCGTCAGGTCAGTGGCGGATATAACCGGAGTTATGAGGGAACCGGTTTGGGTCTTACCATTGCCTGGAAAATCATTGACTTAATGAAGGGTGCACTGTATCTCGAAAGCGAGATTGGAAAAGGATCAGTTTTTATTATCCGTTTAAGGGAATCCGAACAGCCATGGAGGGGGGAGGAACAATCATTGGTAACAGAGTGCACTTCATCCCGGGAAATAGATGAAATATATGCGACAAATAGCAGGCAGCCAAGGGTTTTACTGGTTGAGGATAATGAAGATAATATCACTTTAACTACTGCATATTGCAAGGAGAGGTATGTTTTCGATGCGGTTCAGGATGGAAATAGAGCCATACAAATGGCCAGGGAGAACACCTACGATGTCATTTTAATGGATATCAACCTCGGGTTTGGAATCACCGGATTAGAGGTTGCAAGTGAAATAAAAAAAATGCATAACAACCGGAATACTCCGATCATAGCCATGACCGGGTTTACTTTGCAGGAGGACCGAAATTTCATTTTATCCAATGGCTGCGACTTGTATCTGGGTAAACCCTTTACAAAAAAAGAGGTACTGAGTGTCCTTGAAAGTGCGATGAACAGCCGTCGGTCAACGCTTTAGGTATTGTTGGAGGATGATGCCGGCAATAATAAAAATCAGTCCAATCACGGTTGATATCAATATGGGTTCCCTTACAGTGAAATGAATGATGATCAGGGAGATGAAAGGCGAAAGATAAATCAGGTTTGAAACTTTTGCCGTTGTCGCTGAAAACCGGAGAGCATTGAGCCAGAATACGAAAGTGATTCCCATCTCAAAAAAACCAATATAGGTTGCACCAGCAAATCCTTGCCAGGGAGGGAGATGGCATTTTCCGGTCATTATGATTGCCAACAAGGTATAAAGAAACCCGAAACAAAAATTAAGAAACAGCTTGCTTACAGCTTCCCGCTGGTCTTTGATGTTGAAAATCCAATACAATGCCCAGAATACGGCGCTCCCTAACGCAAGGATCACTCCGGTCAACCGGTCCGGTTGAATGAGTGTAGCTGGCCGGATACCCATTTCGGGGTGGGTTGAAATGATGATGATTCCGAAAAAACTGATGAAAATGGCGAAAATACTGGCAAATCCAATTTTTTGTTTTAACATGGGAATTGAAAGCAATACCAGGAAAAGCGGCCAGATGTAATTCAGAGTCCCTGCTTCCTGGGCCTGAAGCAAATCATAGGCTTTCAACAGAACAATGTAGTAAAGGAATGGATTCAATAAACCGAGAAATGCAGATAAGATCACCTCTTTGAATGACAGGCTTTTTAATAGTTTAAGTTTCCCCTGGATCAGCAGGATCGAAAACAGGACGAGGCAGGCAACAAGAGAAGAAAAGAACAGCAACCCAAGCGGGTCCAGATACCTCAGTGAGATCTTAAAGGCCGATCCGATGGTTGACCAACATCCAATGGCTGCAAAGGCAAATAAATAGGCTTTTTTCTGGGATTTCATGCTTTGCGAAGGTACTCAAAGATCCGAAAAAATATCTACATTTGCCAATGATCCTGCGATCAAATGAAATACCCATGCAGACGGCATGGATGCATTTTAATTTAGATAATACAGGAAGAGCATCCGGCCAATTTATAAAAAATTAATTTTAAGAAGATGAAAAAGCTTGCTGTTGTTGCGCTCGGGGGGAATGCCCTGCTACGTGGAGACCAGAAAGGCACCATTGATGAACAGGAGGCAAATGCCAATGCCACCGCCGAAAGCCTGGTGAAATTAATCAAGCGCGATTACAACATTGTAATCACCCACGGCAACGGGCCCCAGGTTGGGAACATTATGCTTGCCAATTCAGCAGGCTATAAAATGTTTGGCTTGCCTGAAATGCCATTGGATATCTGCGTCGCCTATTCTCAGGGATTCATTGGGTACATCATTGAACAGCAGCTTAAAAATGTTTTGGAAATACACGACATGGAGCGGGACATTATCACCATAACCACCCAGGTTTTGGTGAATAAGGATGATCCTGCTTTTTTGAAGCCGACAAAGCCGGTAGGCCCCTACTATACGAAGGAGGAATCTGAAAAAATGATGAAAGAATCAAAATCCCTGTTCAGGGAGGATCCCCGTGGCCGTGGATGGAGGAAGGTGGTTGCCTCTCCGAACCCATTGGTCATTATCAATAAAAAGACCATTGAATCGATTGCACGGGGCGGGCAAATTGTGATCGCTGTTGGAGGCGGAGGTATCCCTGTTTTTTATGTGGAACCCGGTAAGCTACAGGGTATTGATGCAGTCATTGATAAAGATCTTGCCTCGGCATTGCTTGCATCACAGGTCAATGCGGATAAATTTTTTATCCTGACCGACGTTCCTAAAGTTTGCATTAACTTCAATACACCCCAGGAAAAGGCGCTTGACCGAATGACCATTGCAGAAGCCAAGCGGTACCTCGAGGAAGGCCAGTTCCCGGATGGCAGCATGGGCCCAAAAGTAAAAGCGGCCATTCATTTTGTTGAACGTTCAGGTAAAGATACCATCATCACGAAAACCACCATGCTTGGAATTGACAATGGCGGAACAAGGGTTACACTGGTCTGATTTGTTTTCACATGTGACCTGTCGTGCGTCACAACTCTGTAAATACCATCTTTTTAACCTGGAGGCCATCAACCTTCATTAGCTCATTTTCAAGCTTAACAAACTCCTCACTTGAACCTGTTAGTTCCAGGACGATCAGACCGCTTCGGGCGCAAACATCATCCTTAACTGTATGAAGTCCCAGCCGGGTCCTGATGGTACACCCAAATTTTGTCAGGATATCCTGGACGTCTGAAACCTTTTTCAACCGGTCGGTGATGTAAATACCGAGTATCCAGATTTCTTTCATGGTGATTGCTTTAATAGTTTATTTTGATCGTATTCGTCCTTTTCGTTGAATCGGATGATGAAGGTGGCTCCTCCATTATTGAGGATTTCAATTTTACCATTGATTTGCTCAACTAAAAGCTTCACAATAAACATCCCGAGCGATTTTCCGGCATCCATTGTAAATTCAGGGGGGAGTCCAACCCCATGGTCTTTGATGATCATCGCGCAGCCATTCCCGTTTTCTTTTTGCAGTTGGATTTCTATCACTCCGTCATTGTGGATTGGGAAAGCATATTTGTATGCATTTGTCAGGAGTTCGTTTGCGATGAGCCCCAGCGGAAGTGCGAGTTCAATTGTGACTTCCATCGAATCAAAGTTTGTGATCAAGGTTACCTTATGCCTGTTAAAAGTGCTGGCAATAATTTCAGAAAGGGATTGCAGATAGGAGGGAAGCGGGATCATCTCGAGATTCTCAGAACGGTAAAGGTGCTCATGGATCAGGGCCATAGACCGTATCCTCATTTCAACATCAAGGATGATCCTGGAGAGCTCGGGATCCGAATTATTATGAAGCTGGAGATTCAGGAGGCTGACTACAATGGCCAGGTTATTCTTCACCCGGTGGTGTATCTCCTTGAGCATGATCTCCTTCTGCTCAACATTTTTTTGCTTGAGTTCTTCAACCTCCCGCTCTTTTGAACGGTTACGCATGATCGTCATGACCTGGATCACCTGGTTATCCTTGAAGATAGGAACTTTCCGTGTTTCACCATAAATCGTCTTATCCCGCAGGAAAAATTGCTGCTCGCTGACAACGATCTCACCGGTTTTAAAAACCCGGTTTATTTCGTCTATGGTTGTAGCCTGGATGAAGGGGTAAACCTTTGTGATCTTTTTTCCAATGCAGTTGATTGGAAATCCCTGACGCAGATGTTCCTCCTGAAGAGATGAATTCAACATGACAAACCTGAGGTCGGTATCCACAACATAGAGCCAGTCGGGAATGGAATTTAAGGTATTAATATACAAAAATTCGGACTGCTGAAGTGATTTTGCAACTATTTTCCGATCCTCAGTCTCCTGGAGCAATTTGCGGTAGTTCTCTGAAAGGGCTTTCTTGTGAAGGAAATTTTTCCAGTGTAAAATTCTGAACATCAAAGCCATGATCAATCCGATGCTGTAAATGGCAATGACAAAGAAAAAATCATTGAAAAAGCCAAATGGATTGAGTTTGTATGTCCCGTTAAGAAAGGTAGCCAGCATGAACATCATGACCTGGAAAGCTCCAATGCTGATAAGTGTATAGAAAGGCACCCGGAAAAAAGTGAAAAAACCAATCACAACGAGCATTACCCAGGCAAAATAATATTCGTTTTCCCCCCGGATTGGCGATGTTTCCATTCCGACAACCAGGATTCCCAGTCCTATTATCAGGTTCAGAAAAATGAAAATAGGACTAAGCCATTTGTATAAGGATCGAAAATAGGTCACCGAAATCGAAATGATGATCACAGGAGCTATGATCCCGAAACGGAGGTATGAATGATATTCAGGTGAGTTCCGGAAAAAAATCAGGTTAAAAAACACAAAGAGGAGAAACAGGATGAGCGAGACATACAATCCCAACCTCATGCTTGAAAGAGAGGAATTCATGTAATGTGACTGAAATTCTGCTTTAAGTTCCTTCCTGGAAAATTCACTCATCCATCAAAAATTAAAAAGTAAAGACCATTCTTTGGAGTTCGAGTCCTCTGATCAAGGAGAGTTCTTCTTCCAGGGCCTTACACGCTAGAATATCACCAGCGAGTTGCAGAATAATAACCCCAACCCGGCTGCATACCTCTTCCGATACTTCGTGAAACCCAAGCCTTGATTTAATTACATGGGCATATTTTGTAAGTGCCTGCTGGGTTTGTCCGGCCTCTTTAATCCGGTCGGTGATCAGCAATCCAATAATTCTGACTTCGCTCATGATTATCTGTTTTTAAAAATACAGGTCACGTTTACCCTCTTTAATTTCGCTGATTTTATTGTTCAGTTGTTCTCTGAATGCCACATCCTCGATTTCACCAAGTTTTTCCTCAAGGAGCAGGTATCCCTTTACTTTTGTTTCAGGAGGAGCATAATCTTCAAGATACTCAGTCATGGTCATCAAGGCATTGGGCTGACAGAACCGTTTAATAAAGCCGGGAACTGAAAATTCCATAAAATGTTCGCCGGTACGGCCCAATCGGTAACAGGCTGTGCAGAATGAAGGAATGTATTTCTGGTCTATCAGCTCATTCATGATCTCGTTGAGACTGCGGTTATCATTGATCTGGAATTGTTCAAGATCGATGTCCTGTTCTTCATTCTCCTTTCTTTTCGAATACCCCCCCAATTCGATATTGGTACCCCCATCAATCTGCGAGACGCCAAATTGCATAATTTCATTCCGGATTTTAGCAGATTCGCGCGCTGTCAGGATCAGGCCGGTATAGGGAACGGCCAACCTAAGAATTGCAACCAGCCGCGTGAATTCCTCATCACTTAACAGATGAGACTTGTCGATGTCAAGTTGGGAGGCATACTGGATCCGTGGAAAGGATATCGTATGAGGTCCGACATTATAAACTGCTTCAAAATGGTTCGTATGTCGCACCAGTCCTAAAACTTCAAACCGCCAGTCGTAAAGTCCGAACAGGGCCCCGATGCCTACATCATCAATGCCGGCTTCCTGAGCCCGGTCAAGCGCGGTTAGCCGCCAGTCGAAATTTCTTTTCATTCCGCTTGGGTGGACCTTGGCATAAGTTTCCCGATGATAGGTCTCCTGGAAGATCTGGTAGGTGCCGATTTTTGCATCTTTAATGATGCGGAAACCGTCGATATCCAGGGGAGCCGCATTGATGTTGACCCGTCTGATCTCACCTGGGCCGCTTTTAACTCCATAGACCGTCCTGACGCTGTCAGCAATGAAATTGGCATCATACTTCGGATGCTCGCCGAATACCAGGATCAGCCTTTTCTGGCCTGTATCTTCAAGCGTCTTCACCTGACTTATCAGATCATCTTTGTCGAGTGTAACGCGCTTTAACTGTTTATTGGATGCTTTGAACCCGCAATAGGCACAGTTATTTGTACACAGGTTGCCTATATACAAAGGCGCAAAAAGTACAATCCGCTGGCCATAGACCTTTTCTTTCAGCTTTCGGGCTCCCTGCTTGATTTCTTCTATAAGTTCATGGTCTGTTGCGTTGATCAGTACGGCAGTCTCGGCAAGTGTCAGCCTGTTTTTATCCAAAGATTTTGCAATGACATCCCTGACCCGTTCTTTTGAAGCAGGAACGGTATTGATCAGGTCCCACAATTCATCCGTATCGATGAAAGGCTTCATCCGCTGATCTTTAATCCTCAGTTTCTCTGGTTTAAAAATCATCTGTTTTGCAGTCTTATTTAGTTAAGCAAAGGTAACTAAAAAATGGTGAGCTATTGCCGTTTTTTGCTTCTCTCAGAAAGGTAAACACCTCCGATGACGAGCGCGATCCCTCCGATTTTTTGTAATGTAAAGCCCTCTGACAGTAAAAAAAAGGAGAAGATGGCTGTAAAAACCGGGATCAGGTTGGAAAATATATTTGATTTACTGATTCCCAGTAATTTAACTGAGTGTGCAAAAAACACAAATGAAATCGATGAGGCAAGGATGGCCAGCAGGAGCATCGAAGTGATGATCTCCCCGTTTACAGGTACCCGTATGAATGATTTTGATTCAAAAATCAGAAAAAAGGGTAAGAAAAGAAAAATCCCAATCAGGTTTTGCCAGGCAATCAAAGTGAGTGCGGAATATTTGGCGGTGAGTTTCCGCAGGGTGACCGAATAAAGCAAGGCGGCAAAAACAGCTCCGAATAAAAACAGGATCCCGCGGATGTCGGCAGCCAGCGAAAGATCTCCGGTGACCAGCATCAGGATTACTCCTCCAAATGAAAGGGCAATACCCACAAAATTGATGGGTGAAAGTTTCTCCCTGACACTCAGATAGGCAATCAGTGGTGAAAATACCGGGATTGTGGCAATGATTACCGCTGCAATGGTAGGGGTGGAGAATTTCAGTCCGTAATTTTCACCAAGGAAATAGAGGAATGGATTAAACAAGGCACTCAGTAAAATCAACCGGTAGTCTTTCCTGTTGATCTTTTCAGATGCGAGGAAGAAATACTTGACTGTAAACAGGAATGACGCCGAAATAATGAGCCGGATAAAAATGATAGTGACAGGTTCGTAGTATTTTAATAATACTGAGCTCCAGATAAAAGAAAAGCCCCAGAAGAGCATGGCAGCGAGAGGAAAGAAATATACAGGGAGATGGATCTTTTTCAACATTGCGCAAAATTACACCATATCTGCGATTTTTGATTTTGCTTTTGCACTTTGCGAAGGCAAGGGCAAAGATTTTTTTATAATTTTAACCAGAAGCTGTAACATTTGAAAAACGGCTGAGTCCTTTTGCACAAAATCAGGTAATTTGGAAAGTGCTTATATCAATATTCACCAGGAACTGATTGAGGCCTGCCGCAGGGGTGACAGGGATGCACAATATAAAATATATAAACTTTATTATAAAGCCATGTTCAATACCAGCCTCCGGATTGTGAATGATACTGCAGAAGCCGAAGATATTATGCAGGAATCTTTCCTGGATGCCTTTCAGCGGCTGAACAGTTATACGGGTGAAGGGAGTTTCGGATCCTGGTTAAAACGCATCGTGATCAACCGTTCTCTTGATTACTTAAGGAAACTGAAGGACACGGTCCCACTCGACAAGGTGGAGAATGAATTGCCTGATTCATCCGAAGACAACAGGGAAGAGGAAATCCAGTTCCAGGCAGCAGAAGTTAAACGGGCAATTTCTGAACTCCCCGAGGATTACAGGGTGATCCTTACTCTCTTTCTGTTGGAAGGATATGATCATGAAGAAATAGCGCAGATATTACATATATCAAACCAGCTCTCAAGGACCCGGTACTCTCGCGCACGCCAGAAGTTACTGGGATTATTGAAGAATAATAGTTATCAAAAAATGTTTAGCGCCAATTAACCATGCCGAACCTGGAAAAATATATTAAAGACCACCTCGATGAATTCGATTCAAATGAGCCTGCTGATGGCCATTTCGAACGATTCCAGGAAAGGCTGCCCAAGCAGCCGGAGATGACCATGATGGTCCACAACCGCTCCCGGCTGCTCAAAGTCGCTGCCTTGATTATCATCCTGATCAGCGTTAGTGTCTTTTTGGTTGAATTCGCAGGCAGGGAGATCCGTGAACGGTTCGCATCAGCAAATCAGGGGACTGACCTGCCCCTTGAAATAAGGGAGGCCATCTTGTATTACGACAATCAGACACATGCTCAACTCAGGAGACTCAATAAACTTACAGCCAGCAATCCGGGAGCTCTTTCCCTAAGTGAATCGGCCATGGTTGAGATTCGGAATTTGGATAAATCCACAGCTGATCTGAAGATTACATTTTCATCGAATTCCGGTAACGAAAATATCCTGGATGCGATCATCCGAAACCAGCAAATGAAAGAAACTATTCTTAAAAACATCATCCACCAGCTATCACAATCGAAAAACTAATCAATATCCATCGCCATGAAAACAATTCTTAAAATAACGTTCTTCACCTTGATGTTCCTTTTCCTGCTTGGCATTAAAGGGGTCAAAGCAAATGATGAATTTACCAAGGTAATCACCAAGGAATTTACCATAAACCCCGATGCGCAGTTTACGGTCAACAACCGTTTCGGTAAGGTGCATTGTACCAACTGGGATAAAAATGTCATCGCCATCGAAGTTACCATCACCGTTTCGGCCGACGATCAGGAGGACGCCACAAAAAAATTCAACAGGATTTCGATTGATTTCACTGATTCACCATCCGCCGTGAGCGCCATCACCAACATCCAGGAAGGTAAGGGATCGGGAAAGGGCCATTTCTCCATTGACTACATGATTTCTATGCCGGCATCGATCAGCCTCGATCTGACCAATAAATTCGGGGATATTTATATCAATGAAGTAAACGGGAAGAGCAGGATTAACCTGGGATATGGAAATCTGGAGGTAAAAAAGCTTGGTAACTCGGATAATCTGCTGGATATAAAATTCGGTAAAGCCCAGGTGAATTGGATGAAAGGGGCGGTTCTGTCATTGAAATACTCGCAGATGACCCTGGATTATGCCGGAAGCTTACGGCTTGACTCAAAATTCTCAGACCTGGATGCGGAAAAAATTATTGCACTCAATGTCAATTTCGAGGGGGGAAAACTGAATATGGAAAATTCTTCGGCTGTTGAGAGCAAATCAAAGTTTTCCGATATTGATATCCAGCGGATTGAACAAAGCCTGAACCTGGATATTCAATATGGTAACTGCGATGTACATGAAATGCCCGCCGATTTCACCTCGGTTAATATCCGCAATAAATACGCTGATGTCACCATCGGGCTTGCTGAACAGGCAAAGTATATGCTGGAGGCTGAACTTAAATTCTGCGATCTGCAGTTCCCCTCCGGCAAAGCCAAATTCTCTTATCGCTCTACAACTTCAACAGAAAGCAGCTACAAGGGAACGGTGGGTGGTGCCGAATCACCCGTGAGCAAAGTGATTGTGCACAGCGAGTATGGGAATGTAAGCCTGAAATAGCAAATGTCCGGATGCAGTGTTAGATTTATTTTTGTAACCAATACATATTTTACCGTCCAATAACTTAAAATTGATCCTATGAAAACAAGAAGATTCTTTTCAATGTTCATGTTCGTCAGCCTGTTCCTGGGAATGTCGAGCCTTTTTGCAAGTTGCCATGTTCCCGGTGGAGTTCATGGAGATGGAAATGTGCTGAAGGAGGCCAGAAAGGTTCCTTCGTTTGATGGCATTGAGGTTTCTGGTGCATTCGATATTTTTCTTAAACAAGGCCCGACTGAAGAGGTCACTGTTGAAGCTGATGCAAACCTGCTGCCGGTTATCCGGACTGAGGTAGTTGGCGGAATCCTGATGATTGAGACAAAAAAGCCGGTTAATCATGTCACGACGATGAAAGTGTATGTCACTGTGAAGAATTTAAAGCATATTGATGTGAGTGGCGCAGTGGATATCAATACCGAAGGCCCCGTTACAGTGCCCGAACTGAGCATTGATGCCTCAGGGGCTTCAGATTCGAAATTTGAAATTAATGTGCAGAAATTAACCCTTGACTGCAGTGGCGCAAGTAAGATGAAGTTTTCAGGATCCGCTGTCGATGTGACCATGGATCTATCTGGGGCATCTGACATTTTTGCATTTGATATGCCTGCTGAGAACTATGATCTTGACATCAGTGGCGCTGGTAACGCCCAGATCAACGTTTCCAAAAAGATCCGTGCTGAAATTTCCGGGGCCGGAAGTGTAAAATACAAGGGTTCACCTACGGAAGTTGACCAGAGTGTTTCGGGGGCAGGAACGATAAAAAAAGTGCAATAGCTAACCCAGCATGGCTAAAAATTCAGCTTCGGTAATGATCGGGACGCCCAGTTTCTCTGCCTTTTTGCGTTTTTCAGGCCCCATATTTTCCCCCGCAAGGAGAAAGGAGGTTTTTGAACTGATTGAACCAATGTTTTTTCCGCCATGCGCTTCGATGGTCTTTTTAAGTTCATCGCGGGAAAAATTCTCAAAAATGCCACTGACAACGAATGTTGAACCTGAAAGTTTATCACTTAACCTGGTTACAAGCGACTGGTCCAGGCTGAACTCAATTCCGGCTTCCTTTAGTCTCCTGATAATTTCATTGTTTCTGGGATCAGCAAACCAGGTGAGGATGCTTTGAGCAATTTTTTCACCGATCTCTTCCACCTCAACCAATTCATTGAAATCAGCGTGTCTGAGGTTCTCTACTGAAATAAAATGAGCGGCTAACTTTTTTGCAACGGTTTCGCCCGCAAACCGGATTCCCAATGCATAAAGCACCCGGTCAAAACTGACTTTCTTCGAAGCCTCGATGCCGTTCAGAATGTTGCTGACGGTTTTTTCGCGGAAACTGATCTTCTTTTCTTTTTTTTCTTCTGTGGATTCATAGGTTTTCTCAAGCCCTATAAGCCTTTCAAAATTTAGGTCATATAGGTCGGCACAATTTCTGACCAGCCCGTTGTCGAACAGAATCTCTATTTTTCCCTCCCCCAGACTGTCAATATTCATCGCTTTACGGGAGATGAAATGTTCAAGTTTTCCTTTGATCTGGGGCGGGCAACCATTTTCATTCGGGCAATACCAGGCCGATTCTCCTTCAGTCCGGATCAATCCGGTACTACATTCAGGACAGTGGCTGATGAACGAAAGGGCTACGGCATTCTCATTTCGCTTTTCAATATCCACCCCGATGATCTTGGGTATGATCTCTCCACCCTTTTCGACAAAAACCACATCTCCGATCCTGACGTCCAGGGTGCTGATGATGTCTGCATTGTGCAAGGAAGCCCTTTTAACAACCGTCCCGGCAAGTTGCACCGGTTCAAGGTTGGCAACCGGTGTCACAGCCCCGGTTCTCCCCACTTGAAAATCAACCGATATCAGCTTGGTGGTAACCCGTTCAGCCTTGAACTTATAGGCAATGGCCCAGCGGGGCGATTTGGCCGTGAATCCGAGCAGATCCTGTTGCCGGAGGTCATTCACCTTGATCACCACACCATCGATGTCAAAGGGAAGTTCATGCCTTGCTTTATCCCAGGTTTCGAGGTAATCAAAAATATCAGCAATGGTTTTACACCGCACCATGTATTCTGAAATCTTAAAGCCCCACGACTTCGCAGCAACCAGGCCCTCGTAGTGCGTTTTAAAGGGAAGCCCCTTTCCTGGCAAATAATAGAAAAAACCATCCAGGTTACGTCGCGCAACCTCTGTGGAATCCTGCATCTTTAAACTGCCGGAAGCAGCGTTGCGGGGATTTGCAAAGACCTCTTCTCCCACTTCAAGCCGCTGCTCATTCATCTTTTCAAAACTGGCATGAGGAAGGATGATCTCTCCCCTGATCTCAAATTCTTCCGGGTATCCTGTGCCATGAAGTTTCAGGGGGATACTCTTGATCGTGCGTACATTGGTCGTCACATCATCCCCCCTGATGCCATCGCCCCGGGTAACTGCCTGCACAAGCCGTCCATCGCGATAGGTGAGCCCGATGGCCACCCCGTCGAACTTCAGCTCACACACGTATTCCACCTCATCGCCAATCGTTTTATGAATGCGTTCCTCGAAATCACGAATCTCATCTTCTGAATATGTATTCCCAAGTGAAAGCATCGGATGGGCATGAAGAACCTGTTTGAATTCTTTGGTGACCTCCCCGCCAACATGCCGGGTAGGGGAGTCGGGATCGGCCATTTCAGGAAAATCATTTTCAAGCCGAACCAGCTCTTCAAGCAACATATCAAATTCAAAGTCACTTATTTCAGGCCTTGACAGGACATAATAATTGAAGTTGTGCCTTCGTATTTCGTTCGAAAGTTCAATAATTCTTTGATTGGCCTGTATCGCGTCCATTGAACTAATGTTTCTTCCAGCGGGAAAACCGGATATTCAAAACAGATCGGGTGTAACGCACCAATTCATTTGTGAGGTTGGTCTTCGAAAGGCCTCCCTGGCGGTCTTTGTAAATCACAGGTACTTCGAGGATGAATTTCTTCCTTTTCTGCATGATATACAGGAAGCGTATGAAATAATCGCCATACCCGTAAAAAATGGTTGAGGGATCAACCTCATCAAGTATTTTCTTGTTGAAAGCATAGTAACCGCTGAGGTTATCAGTGGTTTTGACCAGAAGGGTGTAATGAATGAACTTGTTAAATAATTTACTGCCTATATAGCGCATCCTTGATGTCTCCATCCCGCCGCCAATGACATATCTCGACCCTGAGGCAATATCGAAATAGTCAGTAATTTTCAGGAGCAGCGGAATGAGTTCCGGGGGATGGTTGAAATCGGTATCCATCACAACCACCTTATCGCCGCTGCAGTTGGATATCCCGTGATAAATGGCAGTGGCAAGCCCTTTTTCTTTGGTTCTCAGCATGGGTACGACAAAAGGATCATCGCTGAAGGCTTCGATGATAGCCTGGTAGGTACCGTCGGGACTGTTGTCGTCAACGATCACAATTTCGTGATCGATTTTTTCGCGGTTGAGGATGGTCCGAATCTCTTCAATGAGAAGTATGATGGAATCTTTTTCGTTAAAGGTCGGCAGAATTACGGATAATTTCATCTGTCAATGTTAGATCTTTAGACTATGCGGCCACATTTTATCATATGACCGGTTTAATACTGGAAGCTCATTACCGCTGGTTTCCCAATGATTCAATCAAAGTCTCTGCGATAAATTTTATATCACCGTGGTCAAGGCCAATGAAAGTTGGAAGGCTGATCCCTTCCCGGGATATGAGTTTGCTGTTTTCAGGAATGGAGCGGAAAAAATCCCCATTCTGATAAAAATCCATGTGATGAATAGGATAAAATACCGGCCGGGAATCGATGTTTTGTGCTTTCAGATCGGCCATCACGGCATCACGTTGCTCTTCAGACACTCCCTGCATCCGCAGGGTGAATATCCAGTTTACGCTTTGCTGATGGTGATTCTCCTGGAGAACGATTTCCTTACAGTTGCTGAATGCGTTCTCATATGTGCGATAGATGTCATCCCTGGTCTTCAGCAGGCCATCAATCTGCTCAAGTTGCGCTAGACCGACTGCAGCCTGCATGTTGGTCATACGGTAGTTGAATCCCAGCAGATCATACCAGTATTTCTTGCTGCGGTTCATGCCATGGTCGCGCAGAATCCGCATGCGCTCGGCCAGCTCATCATTGTTGGTGATACACATTCCTCCCTCGCCGGTGGTGATGATTTTATTACCAAAAAAAGAGAAACAGCCAATGTCGCCCATCGTACCAACCCGTTCTCCCTGATAAGTTGCTCCAAGTGCTTCGGCACAATCTTCAATGATGATGAGGTTATGTTGCTTTGCGATGGCACGTAACTCATTCATCCTGGCAGGATTTCCATAAAGATGAACCGGAATGATGGCCTTCGTTTTTGAGGTGATATTTGCCGTTACAGACTCCGGGGATAAATTCCAGTCATCCCGTTCAACATCAGCCAGGATCGGCTGTGCATTGCAGTATCTGACACTATTGGCTGTTGCGACAAAAGTGAAGTCCGGAACAATAACTTCATCGCCGCTGGTAATCCCGGCGGCAGCCAGTGCCAGGTGCAGGGCAATGGTCCCATTGTGCGTGGCAACAGCATGTTTGACCCCATGGTACCTGGCAAATTCAGCTTCGAACTTTTCAATATAGGGACCGATGGAGCTAATCCAGCCGCTGTCGATCGTATCAACCAGGTATTTCTTTTCATTGCCGAGAAATGATGGTTGGGCGATATTGATCTTTTTACGTTCGGTCATATTAATTTTCCATTCGTTTTGGGATAAGATCACAGTTACGATAAATGAAAATCCTGCGGTTTTTATTGATCGGATTTAACCAGTGAACAAACCGGTCGATAAAACCAGGCTCGATCGTGGTTTCATAGACCAGGGCGGGGAAATACCTCCTTGCCTTGATTACCATCGGCTGAACCTGTTTGTCGCCGGTGAACAGGATGAAGCTGGGCGGATTGTCTGCCTTATGACGGTTAGAGAGCGCAAGGATAGAATCGGCGCTGAGGTCTCCCACAAATTCATTATAGGAAACCGGCCATTGATTCAGGTAAAATTTCGGCATGAGTTCTGGACTGTTGTCTTCATCAATAACTGCAATGGCCTTGATATTTTGGTATCTTGAAAGATAAGTCATCGCTTCAACCCTTGCTTTTTTTGAATAGGTAAAGGTAAAGGTAACCAGCAGAATGGTATTGATGATCCAGAAGAATGACCAGCTCCAAAATAACAATGCCGGGCGTTTTTTCCAGAATTCAGATTTTTCGCAAAAACTGGTCCATCCCATGGCTCCGAAAACAATCATCAGTGGAATCATCGGGAGAATGAACCGTTCCTGTTTGTTCGGAAAGTAGGAATGAAAGATAAAATAGAGCAGGGCTGGTATGAAAACCAGGAGGTACTTTTTCCAGTTCTTCAGAAATCCCCAGAAAAGAAAGAAACTCACAGGGGGGATCAGCAGCGCAAAAATGGTGAGAAAATAGTTGTACCAGGGAAGCGATATGTAGTCATTCCGTTCTGTAACACAAACATTGACATACTCCAAAAGTTCGGCAAAGGGTTTACCCCAGATGATAAAATCAATGCCACCCTGGAAAATGACAAAGGTCGTCAGGGCTCCGAATGAAATTGCCGAAAGCTGACTCCACTTACGCTGAAACAGGATAATCCCACCGATCCCTACTGGAAAAAAGATGGCCTGTGGACGAAGGTTGACGGCCAGTCCAAACAACAAACCCGCAAGAAACCAATCAATAAAAACGCCCCGGTCGGGCCTCTTACGGAAAATGAGCGCATACCCGCCCATGAGAAAGGGTACACAAGCCATCTCTACCAGGTTCCTGACACTCATCCATGGCATAAACCAGAAAATCGCCAGAAGCAAACCGGCAATACGGGCCGACTTCCTGTCCTGGAGGGTCTCTGCAATTTTATATCCCATAACAACGGTAATCATCGAAAATGCGGCATGAATGAGGCGGATGAAAAGCATTTTAATCTGCGGATCGTTAATCCCCATCCAATTAAAAAGTGAGAAGAGCAGGAAATGCAATCCGGGATAGAACAGGTTGTGACCGGTAGGCCCATGATTTCCAGGACTGCCGGGGAGCCAGTCATTGTAATCGTGACCAGCGACCCAGGATCCTGATGATTCAATTACGATGAAATGATCATCAAACATCCCCCAGCCTTTGGCGAAAATAACCGCCAAAAGCCGGAAAAGCAACGCCAGGGAAATAATCAGAAAAAGTGGTTTTGTATCCCAATATTTCCGGATCAGATTCATCATTCAGAAAAATTCATGTTTCGAAATACAAAAAATCAAAAGCACAGCCCGAAAAGCATCCCAGGCAATATCTGCATTCATTGCATTGCCTGCATTCCATTCAAGGTTACGCCAGCATAGCCCATTCGTAATAATGATAGCCGAGTTCAATGGGATTGATGCACATTACCGGAATTTGCGCCTCATTGAACATCAGTTTTTCATCCCACGAGGAGAGGCTGAACCCGGGAATATCCACATTCGGACGGGTCATGATCATCATCAGGTCGGCATGTTGGGTTACACTGTAGGATATAACCTCCTCGGCGAAATTTGAAGATTTGTAAGCCGTCGTCACACCATATGGAATTTTTTCCTCATCAAAGATCGTGGTGATCTGTTTGGTGATGATCACCAGACGGCTCTTCAGACCGGAGTCTTTTTCCGGACAGACCAGGATGTGGATTTTGGCATTGAATAGTTTGGCCATCAGTTTGGCCCATTGCACGGCCTGACGGGATTCAACCTCGTTACTTACCGGGAAAACAATATTCTGGTATCCCTCCCGGAAGGCGCGTTTTTGCACCACCACGACAGGAATAGGTGATTCGATCACCACCTTCAGGGCATAGCTGCCAAATACATGCTGTAATCCTTTTTTTCCATGGGTTCCCAGGATCATCAGGTTAGCCTTGATCTGCGTTGCCACTTCACTGATGGTTGAAAAGATGCTTCCTTCAACAGCCAAAGTGTCGACGTCTACATCATATTTTTTTTCATAATATTTCTTGTATTCCTTAAGCCTCCATTCCACATAGTCAACGCCCACACTTTTCTTCTTCAGCGCAGCTTTGGTTTCTTTGTTGATGATGTGGAGAATACATACCTTATAACCCAGGAATTTTGCCAGTTTTACACCATGTGATATTGCGTTTCCGCATACTTCTGAGAAATCGGTTGGAATCAGAATCACTTTGTTGTACTTCGATTCTTTGGTTGCTGTTGCCATACGAAAAAGATTTATGTTTTATGATTGTAATTTTTTATGCCCGGGAACACACTAACCTGTTAATGTTTGAAAATGTGTAACCTGGTTGAGAAGTTGTTTGACCTCCTGAAGGTTTTTATCTTTTTGTTCACTTCTCAGCGATAAAGCCGATTTTGTAAAATATTGATGATCAGATAAAAAGGTGACCTGTGCTCCGAACCAGTCATACAGGTGCATGTTTTTAATCCCGTTAACCTGCCATTCGAGACGAAGCTGGAATGAATGGATGAAGAAATCTTTCCGGCCAAGATAATCGAGGTCGGCGTCACATATGATTTTTTCTGCCAGCGACACGGGGTTTTGCGGAAGTTTGGTGACCATGATCAATCCGGAAATGTATTCAATATCTTTTGTTGTGTATCCAAAACCCGGAAGAATCTCTTTTGCCAGGTTGGCAGATGCACTTTCATGATTGGCATACTGCACGAGGATTCCTGCGTCATGATAGAGGGCTGCTGTTTCAATCAGCGTTGAATATTTCTTCTCAATGTTTTCAGCCTCTGTCAGTCGCCGGATTGCGTCGGTCACATCAAGGGTATGTTCAACACTGTGATAAAAAAGTGTTGGCTTTAATTCCGCTCTCAGTCTCTGAATGATATAATCCCTGGCTCCGCAGAAATCCATATTACTGCAAGTTTTCTGTAAAAATAGGAAAAAATTGTGAAGCTAATCCGGAAATATAAAAAGTAGCGGGCAAACTTACCTGATGCTTTTCAGCTGATGAATGGTTTGCATCGGGTTTCCTGAAGAAAAGATGGTGTTCCCGGCCACCAGAACGTCGACTCCCGCCTCAACCAGGGGTGCTGCATTCTGAAGGTCGATGCCTCCATCCACTTCGATCAGCACGTTGCTGTTGGTTGATCTGATCATGGATTTCAATGCCGCAATTTTATCATAAGTTTGCGGCATGAACGACTGGCCGCCGAAACCCGGATTTACTGACATAATCAGCACCAGATCAACCTCACCGATCAAACCGGCCAGAACATCCACAGGTGTTTCGGGCTTGATGACGATACCAGCTTTGGCTTTGAGATTTCTGATGGTCCTCAAGGCAGCAACAGGGTCGTTACACGCCTCGATGTGTATGCTGATAATGTCAGCGCCGGCCTTCTTAAACCGTTCCAGGTAACGCTCGGGGTCAATGATCATTAAATGCACATCAAGCGGCTTGTCGGTCGCTTTCCTTATTTTTTCAATGATGGGAAATCCAAAAGAGATGTTTGGAACAAACAGGCCATCCATTACATCGAGATGAAACCAGTCGGCCTCGCTCTGATTGAGCATGGCAATATCCTTCTCGAGGTTCAGGAAATCAGCTGATAGGAGAGAGGGTGCAACTAAATGGGGCATCTTGAATGACGAATGACAAATGACAAATTTAAGCTCGCGTTCCGCAGTCTATCCCAGGTAGGTCTTGAGGATCTTGCTCCGGGAGGTATGTTTCAATCTGCGGATAGCTTTTTCCTTTATCTGGCGGACACGTTCGCGCGTCAGGTCAAATTTTTCGCCAATCTCTTCAAGGGTCATCGGATGGCTGCCGTTGAGTCCGAAATACAACCGGATCACATCAGCTTCTCGTTGGGTAAGGGTTGACACCGCTCGTTCAATTTCCTTTTTAAGGGACTCATACAGCAGACCATTGTCGGGCGTGGTGTTTTCCTCACTGCGCAACACATCGTACATTGTGTTGTCTTCATCCTGGATCAGCGGGGCATCCATCGAAACATGCCGTCCCGAATTACGCATCGATTCCTTTACCTCGTTTTCGGAAACTTCGAGTAAAAGGGCAATTTCACCGGCATTGGGTTCCCGCTCATACTGCTGTTCAAGCTGTGCGTAAGCTTTGTTGATTTTATTAATAGATCCTATTTTGTTGAGCGGCAAACGCACGATCCTTGATTGCTCGGCCAGGGCCTGAAGAATCGACTGGCGGATCCACCATACGGCATAAGAGATGAATTTAAAACCACGTGTCTCATCGAACCTTTGTGCAGCTTTGATCAGTCCGAGATTACCTTCATTGATCAGGTCGGGTAGACTTAATCCCTGGTTCTGATATTGTTTGGAAACAGAAACGACAAAACGCAAATTGGCTTTTGTCAGTTTTTCAAGTGCAGCCATATCACCCTGCTTGATCCGCTGGGCGAGAGCCACCTCCTCGTCGGCTGTAATCAGTTCCACTTTGCCAATCTCCTGGAGATATTTATCCAGGGATGCGGTTTCGCGATTGGTAACCTGCTTCGTAATTTTTAACTGCCTCATGCGAACGCAATTTGTTTTTGACCTTAACTATGGGTCTGTTTACGCAAAAATTAGGTTTGGGTTACATGCACTATCTTCTTGGACCCCGATCGCCCCCGCGATCGTGTCCGCGATCGTGTCCACGATCATTCCCGCGGTCAGGGCGGTCAGGCCGTGGTTCAGGTTTGCGTTCCACATAACCTTCCGGTTTGGGAAGCAAAGCCCTGCGTGAAAGTTTTAATTTTCCGGTTTTAGGATCGACCTCAATCAGTTTGACTTCTATTTCATCTCCTACCTTAAGGGCATCCTCAACCTTTTCCAATCGTTTCCAATCAATTTCCGAAATGTGGAGCAAACCATCCTGGTTGGGAAGGATTTCAACAAAAGCGCCAAATGACTGGATATTTTTAACTTTTCCTTTATAAATTTCGCCCACTTCGGCTACCGAAGCAATGCGCTTGATCTTTTCAATTACCTTGTCACGGGCCTCAAGGTTGTCGGCAACAATATCAACAATGCCAAATTCTCCGACCTCTTCAATGACGATGGTTGTTCCGGTTTCCCGCTGCATCTCCTGAATGACCTTACCCCCGGGTCCGATGATCGCACCGATGAATTCTTTGGGAACTTTCATCTGGAAGATACGCGGAACAAATGGTTTAAAGTCGGCACGTGGTTCTGAAATGGTCTTTTCCATTTCCCCGAGAATGTGCATGCGTCCCTTGCGGGCCTGAGCCAAGGCTTCGCGAAGAATATCAAAGGACAATCCGTCGACTTTGATATCCATCTGGCATGCGGTTATCCCGTCGCGGGTGCCGCAAACCTTAAAATCCATGTCGCCAAGGTGGTCTTCATCACCAAGAATGTCGGATAACACAACATAACGCTTGTTGTCGGTAATAAGTCCCATAGCTATTCCGGAAACAGGCTTGATGATTTTAACACCTGCATCCATCAGCGCCAGGGTCCCGGCACAAACGGTTGCCATGGATGAACTTCCGTTCGATTCCAGGATATCGGAAACGATCCGGATGGTATAAAGATTATCTGCACCCTGGGGAATCATGTTCTTTAACGCCCGCAGCGCGAGGTTTCCATGCCCGATTTCCCTGCGGCCTGTGCTGCGGATAGGCTTTACTTCGCCGGTGGCAAATGAGGGAAAATTGTAATGAAGGATGAAATTTACTTTTCCTTCGATGATGGCGCCGTCAATGGACTGCTGATCGAGTTTTGTCCCGAGGGTTACTGTTGTCAGTGACTGCGTTTCACCGCGTGTGAAAATGGCAGAACCATGTGCTGCAGGAAGGTAATCGATTTCACTCCAGATTGGCCGGATCTCGTCGAGCTTACGACCATCCAACCGCTGGCGGTTATCCATGGTTGCGTTGCGGATGGCCTCTTTTTCAACTTCATGGTAATAACGGCCGATCAGGTTTTTGTTCGCCTCCTTTTCCTCATCGTTGAGGGTGGAAACAAATTCTTCCTTGATGGCATCAATGATCTTTTTGCGCTCATGCTTGTTCGCATTGCCGCTGGTAGCCATATCATAAACCTTCTGATAGGTGGCAGCTTTTACTTTTTCCTTGAATTCAGGATTATTCGTTTCGTGACAATAGGTCCTCTTTACCTGTGATTTTTCGATCAAGGCAGCCAGGTCAAGCTGCACCTGGCACTGAACCTTGATGGCCTCATGTGCAACGCGGATGGCTTCAACCATGTCCTCTTCTGAAACTTCCTTCATCTCTCCTTCCACCATCATAATGTTGTCGATGGAGGCAGCGACAATGATGTCGATATCGGCTTCAGCCATCGCATCAATGTTGGGATTGATGACAAACTGTCCTTTAATCCTGGCAACCCTGACTTCCGAAATGGGACCATTGAAGGGAATATTACTGACTGCCAGTGCTGCAGAGGCTGCGAGGCATGCCAGTGCATCGGGCAGGACGTTTTTATCAGCCGAGATCAGGGTGACGATCACCTGGACTTCAGCATGAAAATCATCAGGAAAAAGCGGGCGAAGCGCCCGGTCAATCAACCTGGAGATAAGAATTTCGTAATCGGACGGACGTGCTTCCCGTTTGAAGAAACCTCCTGGAAAACGACCGGCGGCGGCGTATTTTTCCCGGTATTCAACCGATAATGGCATGAAGTCCACATTTTCTTTGGCCTCCTGCATGGCTACAACCGTAGCAAGTATCATTGTGTCGCCCATCTTTACTACGACAGACCCGTCGGCCTGTTTGGCGAGTTTGCCGGTTTCAATGCTGATCTCACGACCATCGGCAAGGGTAAAAGTTTTTGTTATTCCATTCATTTTTTTTGTCTCTTTCAGATATTAAAAGAGGCAATTATCACATTGCCTCTTTCTTGATTTATAAAGAAAATAATTAGTTTACTTACGAATCCCGAGTTTTTTAATGATATCACGGTAACGTTGAATTTCTTTGCTTTTCAGGTAATCCAGCAATTTTCTGCGTTTCCCAACCATGATTACAAGCGAACGTTCAGTTACCATGTCTTTTTTGTTGATCTTCAGATGTTCAGTAAGATGTTGGATTTTCATGGTGAACAGAGCTACCTGCGCTTCGGCTGAACCGCTGTCAAATTCTGATTTCCCATGTTCTAAAAATGCTTTCTTTTTTACTTCAGGTGCTAAATTCATTGCTGTAGATGTTGTTTTTGATTAACTTTATAGGCCTTTTAAACGGGCTGCAAATGTATGAATTTCTTTTGTTACCACCAAATAAATCTTTGTCTGCAGCATAATTTTTTATCTGTTTTAAAAAATGTACATTTGATTTTTCAAATTTAATAAAAAAGGAGGACTATGACTAAAATCAAGGGATCAACAGTTCTGGTGACAGGCGGCGCATCGGGGATTGGCCGGTTGATGGGAGTTTTATGCATGATCGAAGGGGCGAAAGAACTGGTAATCTGGGATATTCATAAAGAAAAATTAGTTGAAACCACCCGGGAATTGAGGGCCATGCATTTCATCATCCATCCCTATCAGGTTGATGTTTCAGATAATTCACAGGTAATTGAGGCTGTAAAAAAGGTGAAAGCGGAGGTGGGAGAGGTGGACATTCTGATCAACAATGCAGGAATCATTACGGGAAACAAGGATTTTAAAGATCTTACCCATGAGGAGGTCGATAAAACCATGAAGGTGAATTCCAATGCCCTGATGCATGTAACCCTTGAGTTTCTTCCCGGAATGATTAAGAAGGGATTTGGCCATATTGTTAACATATCTTCTGCAGCGGGAATGCTTTCAAATCCCCAGATGTCAGTGTACTGTGCGAGTAAATGGGCCGTTGCCGGCTGGTCGGAATCACTTCGTCTAGAACTGGAACAGTCGAAATCGGGGGTACACGTTACCACGGTGAATCCATCCTATATCAGCACCGGGATGTTTGCCGGAGTCAGTTTAACACCGCTGCTTCCGTTGCTTAAACCTGAGGACATTGCTGGGAAGGTAGTCCGGGCGATTAAACATAATAAGTTGTTTGTTCGTGCACCCCTGCTGGTTAAAATAATACCCTTCACCAAAGGCATTCTCCCGGTCAGGCTATTTGATTTGTTCGTCGGAAAATGGATGGGAGTCTATTCCTCTATGTCCGGGTTTAAAGGACATGAGAAAAAATAACCTGGCAGTCAGACCCGCTGTGTTTAAAGGTGGGATCCATCGCAGGCGAAATTCGGAAAATCATGGTAGAAAATAAATAAGAAGTAAATCGTGCAAAAATGAAAAATCATGGTTGATCAGGTGAAATTGGCAGTTCAAAAACAATCGGAATTTTTTAGTACCCATAAAACCAAGGGAACGGAATTCAGGATATTGCAGCTTAAAACGTTAAAAAAAGCCATTCTTGCCTATGAAAAAAGACTTTATGAGGCCCTTTGGAAGGATTTGCATAAGTCTGAATTTGAGGCATATGGGACAGAAATAGGGTTGGTCCTTGCAGAAATCGGTGTTCATATTCGCAATCTCCGAAAATGGTCGAAACCTCAACGTGTCTGTACAAACCAGATGGTTCACTTCTGGTCGACCAGCCGGATTTACAAGGAACCCTATGGAAAGGTCCTGATCATCGCACCGTGGAATTATCCGTTCCAGTTGCTGATCAAGCCGCTTGTAGGAGCAATTTCCGCCGGGAATTGTGTTGTTTTGAAATCATCAGTCTACAGCCCCCATACTGCCACGGTGATGGCTGAAATGATCAGGGAATACTTCCCACCGGAATACATAACGATGTTTGAAGGCGGACGAGAGATGAACCAGATTTTACTGGATCAACGCTGGGATTATATTTTCTTCACGGGAAGTTCGACGGTTGGGAAGGTGGTTATGGAGGCCGCAGCAAAGCATCTGACACCAGTTTCCCTTGAACTTGGAGGAAAAAGTCCATGTATCGTAGACCGGGATGCGAACCTGAATGTCGCAGCCAGCCGCATCGTGTGGGGCAAATTCATCAATGCGGGGCAAACCTGCATTGCCCCTGATTATCTTTTTGTTCATTATTCGGTGAAGGATGAGCTGATGGTTTTGATGAAAAAGAAAATCAAGGATTATTTTGGGGAAGATCCCAGGTCAAGCATTGATTTTGTTCATATTGCAACCAAAGCCAAAACAGAAAAACTGGCTGCCTTGCTGAAGGGGGCGCATGTTGTTACCGGCGGGGAGGTCGATGTTGAAACCCGTTATATCGCACCAACCATCATTGATTCCGTAAAACCTGATGATCCCATCATGCAGGATGAAATATTCGGACCCATCCTCCCTGTGATGGAATTCGAACGTCTCGACGAAGTGATTGATTATGTCAACTCGCATGAGAAACCGCTGGCTTTTTATTATTTTTCAACCTCTGTTTCAAAACAGGATGAAATCCTTACCAAAACAAGCTCCGGAGGCGGATGCATCAACGAGGTGGTTATGCATATTGCCAATGATAACATGCCTTTTGGCGGGGTCGGATACAGCGGGATGGGGCATTACCATGGAAAGTATAGTTTCGATGTATTCTCCCATGCACGATCGATCATGAAAAAGGCTAATTTTATTGATATTCCGGTCAGATATGCCCCGTATAAAAATAAAATAAAACTGTTGAAGTTGCTGATCCGCTAAAATTTTAACCTCTAAAGTTCATCGATATGGAAAACATAAAAGAAGAATTTCGGGTAAAGGGCGAAGAGTTGGTTGAGAAGATCAAACAACTGATACACGAAGGAAATGTCAGGAAGCTGATCATCAAGGATGAAACCGGAAAAGTGTTTTTCGAAATTCCTGTCACTTTTGGTGTGATCGGGGCCCTTTTTGCTCCAATCCTGGCTGCTGCCGGAGCGGTGGCCGCGATGGTTGCCGATTTTAAGATCGAAGTCGTAAGGGATGATGAACCGGAAAAGGAGGATAAAAAAACTACCTAGCTTCGAATATCTGGTAAGCTAAATCCGCCTGGTTGATCAACATCTGCATGCCATTCATTGTGCGTGTATTCCTTAATTTTCCCTGTTTTATGAATCCGGTCTCTTCGGGATTATAGATGAGATCATATAAAAAATGATCCCCCGTGAGAAAGTTATAGGGAATGGATGGCATTTGATCTTGAGCGGGAAACATGCCGACAGGTGTAGTATTGATAATGAGTTTATTAGCATGTATTACCTCAACTGTAAGTTCATCATAGGAAATGATGTCGTGACCATGGCTTTTCCTTGAAACAAACGAAAACCGGATGTTCCTGCTTTTCAGTGCGTATGCAACTGCTTTGGATGCACCACCCGTTCCAAGGATCAATGCATTGCACACAGGGACCAGGTCAAGAGTCCGGAGAAATCCGGCCGCATCTGTATTAAAACCCGTTGTCCTTATGCTTCCTTTCTCCCGTAATATTCTGATGGTATTCACGGCCCCGATCTGGCGGGCTGTTTCATCGAGATCGTCCAGGTACGGAATGATTCTCTCCTTGAATGGGATGGTGACGTTTAAACCTGTCAGATCAGGATGGGATTTAAGGAGTGCAGGAAAATCATCCGGCGAGGGAAGAGGAAAAAGCCGGTATTCCTTGTCCGAAACTCCTTCCTTCCTGAATTTTTCATTGAAATAACTGGCCGACCATGAGTGGTCCAACGGAAATCCTATCAACCCAAGTAACAAAGTCTCCTCCTTCCTTTGGTTATCCCTGCTTCATTAAATTGGCTGGAACTTCTTGAATTTGGCTGGAAGAAAGCTGAAAAAGGTGTCGCCTCTTAACCCGAGCCTTAGTGTTTCAAGCGGTATCAGTTCGGCGGGCGCAATATTCCCCAGGTTTACATTGGCGCCGAAATGTTTGATAAACCATACCTGCTGAGGCTTTAACGGAGCTTCCCATAAGAGCTTATCGGCCTGTACCTTTGCGAGGATTTTATTGATAAGTGCGACATGTGCCTTTCCTGTGGTCCGGTAAATGCCCACATTCCCGCTTTCACGTGCTTCACCGATCACCTTGAAGGCGCCGGCCTGCAACTCCTTTTGCATCATCTGGATCCAGCGGCCTGGTGCAATGATGATACCTGATTCTTTGGACCCGACCTCCGAAAGAACAGTGTATTTTTTTGAGAGGGTGTGAATATATTCGCATTTTATATCGTGTTCCATGATCATGGAACCGTCGGAAACTTCAACAGAATCAAGCCCCAGCTGATCAATGTACCTGAGATAATCATCGAAAAGACCACGAACCACGAAGGCCTCGAACAGGGTTCCGCCTGCGTAGACCTTGATGTTGGCTTTCTGGTAAGCCTTGACCTTCTCCCTGACTTTATTTCCTACGAACGAGGTTCCGAAACCCAATTTAACAAAATCGGCTAAATGTCCGGCTGATTCAATGAAATCTTCAGCTTCGCGAACACTGAGCCCTTTGTCCATCACCATGGCAATGCCGTTTTGCCTGGGTTTTGTTGTGCGGTCGGGTAAAAAGGGCAGGTTGATTGTTGTCATAGGTTTCAGATTAACATTGAATGGACTTACGAAATTGAATCCCGCTATTTTTTAAATGATTCTATCAATTCAACCACTTCAGGATGGTTCCTGGCTTCGGGAAAAGTGGTAAAGAGACGTTTGTGACCTTCATAATCCATCTCCATGGCCTTTGTCAGTATTTCACCTCCCTGTTTCGATTTTCCCTGCATGTAGAGGTAGTAGGCCATCCCGAAATAAAAATCAGCATGGTTTGCATGGTGCTGCAAACCATCTTCCAGCACGGAATATCCCTTTGTATAATCCTTCTGATCGGCGTATACCACTGAGAGATCCAGCCAAATGTCGGCATCATCCGGATCAAGTTCAATGACCTTCCGGTATGAGGCGATTCCCTCCTCAATTTTAGAAAGTTTGATCTGGATATCCCCGAGAATGAACCAGTATTCAGGAATGGCGGGGGTGAGCTTGATAGCTTTCAGAATATAAGGCAGTGCAGATTGGGGGTTTCCCAATTCATCATGCGAGATCCCTATGCCAAGCCACGCATCGGCAAATTCAGGGTCGATGGAGATGGCTTTTTGATAGTATTCAATAGAGGCGTCAAACTTCTTCAGTTTTTCGTAACATTCCGCGATGTAGTAATATGTAACAGGCTCAGGATCTTCGTAATAGAATGTCTCAAAATAGGTTTCGATTGCTTTGTCAAACTGGTCGATGTTGGCATAGCAGTTTGCCTTGTTAAAGTAGGCGGATGAAAAGGTGTCATCAATCGCAAGAACATAATCATACGAATCAATGGCTTTTTCATACAGATCGGTGTTGCTGTAAGCAATACCCAGGTTAAACCACGCAGCTACTGAATAGGGATGCTGATCAAGAAAAGATGTTAAAAATGCGATGCTTTGGTCGGAACGCTGAGAAACTTCGCAACAGAAAGCAAATTCATAGAGGGCCGCATCATTGTCGGGATTCAGTTCAAGGGCTTTCAATAAAAAATCAATGGCCTTGTCGTATTTTCCAAGGGATTCATATTCAAAAGCAATACTTGAATAGATCTCATCAACAAAATCAGCCCCTTCAATGGCTTTTTTATATTCTTCAATCGCTTTTTCAGGCTTTTCAAGCTGGCTGTAAAGATTGCCCTTTGCAAGATACAGATCGCTGTCAGCAATTTCAGATTGTTCGATCTCTTTCAGGATCCTGAATGCTTCATGATCTTTTTTTGCATTGACATGAAACTGTGCAAGTTTGATCAGGATGGCTGAACTAGCGGGATGCTGTTCCAAGGCCTGGTTAATGGTCAAAAGGGCTTTACGCTGATCATTTTTAAAGAAATAATACTCTATGATCTCCTCAAATTCATCCACATCAAAGAAATAGTGCAGCTCCTGCTGCAGCATTTTTTCGAATCGTCCAACGAGGGACAGGGTTTCGCGATCAAAATATGATTCAAAAGGTTCTTCCATCAGCGGTCAAAGATACCTGCTATAGGCACTTATCTGTTCTGCAAAAGTACGAAAAAATCAGATGACCCTTGGACAATGGCCAACCAGTTTTGAGATTTTTTTAACACTTTGGGGAGGCGATATTGAAAACCTTTACATTTGCCTAAAAAAAGACAAATGGCCTTAATCAAATCCATTTCAGGCATCAGGGGAACCATTGGCGGGAAACCAGGTGAAGGGCTGAATCCAGTTGACATTGTGCGTTTTACGGCGGGATACCTTTCTTTTATCAAAGAGGGACATCCGGGAACCAGGCTGAAAGTGGTTGTTGGAAGAGATGCACGAATCTCGGGCCCGATGGTGAACAACCTGGTGGTTGGGACACTGATGGGTATGGGAGTGGATGTTGTGGATATCGGATTAACTACAACGCCAACGGCAGAGATCGCAGTAGTGGATGAAAATGCGCATGGAGGAATTATACTGACCGCCAGCCACAACCCGAAACAATGGAATGCCCTGAAACTTCTCAACCACAGGGGGGAATTTCTTTCATCAGATGATGGGTTACGGGTGTTGGCCCTTGCTGAAAAAGCTGATTTTAATTTTGCAGAAGTCGATCTCCTCGGCACTTGCAGAAGGGATGATTCCTATATTAAAAAACATATCGAAAAAATTCTCTCCCTTCCCATGGTGGACACCGAGGCCATCAGTAAAGCAAACTTCCGGGTTGTGATTGATGCAGTAAACAGCACCGGCGGAATTGCAATACCTCTCTTGCTCGAGGCGTTGAATGTTCATGAAATTGACTGCCTTTATTGTGACCCTACCGGTCAATTTCCGCACAACCCCGAACCACTTCCTGAACATATTGCAGATATCTGTGAGGAGGTTGTTAAGAAAAAGGCCGACCTGGGATTTGTTGTTGACCCGGATGTAGACCGTCTCGCTATTGTCAATGAAATGGGCGAGCCATTTGGAGAAGAATACACTTTAGTGGCTGTATCTGACTATATACTTCAGCATAAAAAAGGGAATACCGTTTCGAATTTATCCTCTACCCAGGCTTTAGGTGAAGTAACTGAAAAGGCTGGAGGTAAGTATTATGCGTCAGCTGTTGGTGAAGTGAATGTTGTTGAAATGATGAAGTTGAAAAATGCTGTGATCGGCGGAGAGGGCAATGGCGGGGTGATATATCCTGAATTGCATTATGGGAGGGATGCCCTGGTTGGGATAGCCCTGTTCCTGACGGCCCTGGCAAAGTCGGGAAAAAAATGTTCTGCCTTCCGGGACCAGTATCCGAATTATTATATTTCGAAAAATAAGATTGAATTTGCCCCGGAAATGGATATCGAGGAAATCCTGAAAGCCATCATCGATAAATATAAATCACATCCGATCACAACCATCGACGGTATCAAGATCCATTTCAAAAACGAATGGGTGCATCTACGCAAATCAAACACCGAGCCGATCATAAGGATTTACGCCGAGAGTGATATGATGAAAAAGGCTGAAAACCTCGCCGGGAAAATATTAAACGATTTCAAGGAAATATTGCAACAACGCTGATCTCATGCCCAGGAAAGCTGCGAAAAAGGCAAGGAAGCCTGTCAAATTCAAGACCATCACCATCAAGGTTACCGCGCGTCAGAAAAAGTCGCTGATGAATTTCAGCAAATCACGCCATACCACCCCAAATAAAGTGATCAAGAAGGCGATACGTCCTATATTACAGAATTATGCAGGGCTGGAGGTAGAGAATTTTTCGCAGGTTCGGGTCAATCAGCTCGAACTTTTCTGATCTGGTTCCTATTTTCGCGAAAGACCTGATTCATAGGGAGTGCGGTTCAATATGGAGCGTCCCAGGGTTACTTCATCTGTGTGCTCCAGTTCATCTCCAATTGAAACTCCCCGGGCGATGGTGGTCAGTTTGATCTTAAAATCATTGAGTTTTCTGTAGAGGTAAAAATTGGTCGTATCTCCTTCAATGGTGGTCGGCAGCGCCAGGATAACCTCGGCAACCGGACTGTTTTCCAACCGGTTGATCAGTGCGTCAATGTGAAGGTCCTGCGGACCGATTCCATCCATCGGGGAGATGATCCCGCCAAGAACATGGTACACCCCGCCGAACTGACCCGTATTTTCGATGGCCATTACATCCCGGATATCTTCTACAACGCAGATGAGTGCATGATCACGTTTCGGATTTGCACAGATGGCGCACGATTCAGCATCGGAAATGTTTCTGCACTCCTTGCAATAATTGACTTCGTTGCGCATTTTAATGATTGAAGTTCCCAGGGCGTCCACCTCCGCAGGGTTCCTTTTCAGTAGGTGCAAGGCCATGCGCATGGCTGTTTTACGTCCGATTCCGGGAAGTTTCGACAGTTCATTAACTGCCTGTTCCAGTAATTTTGAAGGATAGGTTTGCAAGTGAAATTATTAGTAATTTGCAAAGTTAATTTTTTCAGGTTATGCTTCGGATTTTCATGATATTTCTGCTTGCGATTTTTTCTTTTTCAGTATTCAGCCAGGATACCCTGAATATCACCGATTCCCAGGGTCGTAAACAGGGATTCTGGCGAAAGGTTGACTCCCTGGGCCGCCCCATTTATGAAGGCCGCTTTAAAGATGGTTTTCCCGGAGGTGAATTCCGTTACTTTTACCCGGATGGAAAATTGAAAACAGTGTCGGTGATCTTAAACCAGGGTAAAAAAGCAAGAACAGTATCCTATTTCCCAAATGGCCGGAAAATGGCGGCCGGCGTATACCTGAATGAAAAAAAGGATAGTACCTGGCAGTTTTTCAGTGAGTCCAATGGCACCCTGGTGTCAGAGCAAAGCTTCCAGGCGGGGTTGGCCAATGGCCCGTCCAAAGTATTCTATCCTGATGGTGGTTTATCCGAGATCCGTAATTTCAGGAATGGCATTATGGAAGGGATCTGGGAACAGTACTATCTTGAAGGCAAGCTCAAATTGCATGCAACTTACAAGGCAGGGGAGAAGCAGGGCTCTTTCCAGACCTTTTACAGTTCCGGTAAAATAATGATCTCAGGACAATATGATGCCGGCCACCAGGATGGTCCCTGGGTCTACTACAATGAAAACGGGAGCATCTCGAAAAAAGAGATCTATGCCAAAGGCAACCTGATCAAAGTGGAAGAACCAGGAAAAAAATGATCTATTTGTTCCGGAAATAAAGTCTTCCGTCCTTCTCGTCCATCACAATTTCTGTCTCTTTGTCCACTTTCCCTTCAAGAATCATCTTCGACAGTTCATTCAGAACCTGCTTCTGGATAACACGTTTAATGGGCCTGGCCCCATAAAGCGGATCAAATCCCAGTTTGGCAATCAGGTCTGTTGCCGATGGTGTGACGGTAAGCACAATCTCATTCTTTCCCAGGATTTCCTGGAGGAGTCCGAGCTGTAATTTCACCACCTGTTTGATTTCTTCCAGGGTCAGCGGGTGGAACATGATAATTTCATCAATCCGGTTCAGGAATTCAGGCCGGATGGTTTTTTTCAGCAGGTCAAAAACCTGTTCCCTGGTACGATTAAAAACCTCATCCCTGTTGAGGTCAGTAACCATTTCCATGTTTTCCTGGATGATGTGTGAGCCGATATTTGAGGTCATGATGATGATGGTGTTCTTGAAATCCACCGTTCTCCCTTTGTTATCGGTTAAACGGCCGTCATCAAGTACCTGTAATAAAATATTGAATACATCGGGATGTGCCTTTTCAATTTCATCAAGCAGAACAACCGCATAGGGTTTTCTGCGCACTGCCTCGGTAAGTTGGCCACTCTCTTCGTATCCGACATACCCCGGAGGAGCTCCGATCAGCCTCGATACCGTGTGTCGTTCCTGGTATTCCGACATATCGATCCGGATCATGTTATTTTCGTTGTTGAACAGGACCCCGGCAAGGGCTTTGGCAAGTTCGGTTTTTCCCACACCGGTCGTGCCAAGGAAGATAAAGGAGCCAACCGGACGCTTGTTGTCCTGCAAGCCTGCCCTGCTGCGGCGGATGGCATCAGAAACTGCACTGATGGCATCTTCCTGGCCAACAACCCGCATATGGAGCTCTGTTTCAAGGTTCAGTAACTTCTGGCGTTCACTTTGAAGCATGCGGTTAACAGGGATCCCTGTCCATCGTGACACGATGTCGGCAATTTCCTCCGCTCCGACCTCTTCATTCACCAGCGGTGAATCTTTTTGAATCTCAGAAAGTTTCGATTTAAATGATTCGATCTCCTTTTCCGCCTGGGGAATTTTCCCATACCTGATTTCTGCCACTTTTCCCAGGTCCCCGATGCGGTTTGCCTGATCAGCTTCGAGTTTCAGCGATTCAATTGCATTTTTCCTGGACTGTATTTTTTCAACGATCTCTTTTTCTGCATTCCATTTAGTCCTCAGGATTTGCTGTTCCCTTTTCAAATCTGAGATTTCATCCATCAATGATTTCAGCCGTTCGTCATTGTTCTCACGCCTGATGGCTTCACGCTCAATCTCCATCTGACGTATCTTTCGTTCGGTAATTTCAATTTCTTCAGGAACAGAGTTGATTTCAAGGCGAAGTTTGGAGGCAGCCTCATCAATCAGGTCAATTGCCTTGTCCGGGAGGAAACGTTCTGTAATATATCGTTGCGATAACTCTACAGCTGCAACAATGGCTTCATCCTTGATCCTCACATGGTGATGGGTCTCATAGCGCTCCTTCAGGCCACGCAGGATGGATATCGAATCAAGTGCATCGGGTTCATTGACCATGACTGGTTGAAACCTGCGCTCCAGTGCTTTGTCTTTTTCAAAATACCGCTGGTACTCCTTCAGCGTGGTTGCCCCGATGGCCCGGAGATCGCCGCGTGCCAGGGCAGGTTTGAGGATGTTTGCAGCATCCATGGCCCCTTCACTTGCACCAGCGCCGATGAGGGTATGGATCTCATCAATGAACAATATGATCTCGCCTTCAGATGACATGACTTCCCTCATCACGCTTTTCAGCCGTTCTTCAAATTCTCCTTTGTACTTGGCCCCGGCAATCAATGCACCCATGTCGAGTGAATAGATCTGTTTTGTTTTTAGATTCTCAGGGATATCCCCGTCGATGATCCTGTGGGCAAGCCCTTCTGCAATGGCCGTCTTTCCTACACCCGGCTCTCCGATCAGGATAGGGTTGTTTTTAGTGCGTCGTGATAATATTTGTAAAATCCTTCTTATTTCTTCATCGCGGCCAATAACAGGATCCAGTTTTCCGCTGTTGGCCAGGTCGTTCAGGTTGCGCGCATAGAGATTCAATGCCGGGTAATCCTGGGTTTTGCTATTAAAATTGTTATTATTCATAGTATATATGTTCTTGAATGAACCTACAGGTAATCAAATTATTGACCATTTCATTTCCTTAACTGAATTTAGGAAAAAATGTCATAAATAAGGCAAAGGCTCCGTCGTTTTGACTGATTTTATGTTACTTTTGTCATATAATTGTGAATCAATTCACACATGATTAAAAAGACCTTAGTCCTTGGTGCAAGTACAAATCCGGAACGGTTTGGGTACATGGCGGTCAGGAAATTGAAGTATAGCAATATTCCTGTGGTAGCTGTAGGTTTGCGCGAAGGAGAGATCAGCGGCGTAAGGATTGAAAAACCCTTCCCGAAATTTAAAGATATTCACACTGTTACCCTGTATATTGGCCCGAAAAATCAGCCTGCCTATTATGATTATATTCTCAGTTTGAATCCCAGGCGCGTGATCTTCAACCCGGGAACAGAATCCCCTGAATTTGCTGCAATCCTTACTGAAGCTGGTATTGAGGTGGTTCATGCGTGCACCCTGATCATGATCTCCAATAATCTCTACTGATCATACCAAATTCATTGTAACCAGCGTTATTGTTTAAATGGCCCGATTCAAAGAATTTCTTATTTTTGTGGCCGTATTGTTGTCCCAGATGAAACATCTCCTTTTGCTTTTTTCCTTTCTATCCTGTTTTTCGGCCATGAGCCAGGTAACTGTGGTCATTAAACCGGCAGATACCATTGTCTGCTTTGGTGACAGTGTAGCCTTTACCACGGTTATTACCGGCCATTATACCGGTAAAGTTTCGTACCGTTGGCAAAAGAATTTCATTGACATCGCGGGTGCCTCAGATTCACTGTATGCCATCAGGCGGGTATCCGGCAATTCCCAGGGTTATTACCGTTGCATCATCATGGTTGATGGAATTGCAGATACCAGCAATGACGCACAATTGCGAATGCACCCTAAAATGAAGATCGACACACTTTACCGGTACAATCCGCTGGGATGCCCGAGAGACTGCAAAGGTCAATTTAAAGTACGTGTTTCAGGGGGAACGCAATTTAAAAATTATCCTCCCTATATTTATGACTGGAATGGAGGTTTTTCGCAGGATACCATTGTCTTTGGACTTTGTCGCGGTCATTACACTTTTATAGCAACGGATTCATTGGGATGTTCGCTCGACAGTACCTACTTTGTTGATGTTTTGAAGGCTCCCAAAGTGGATTTTGATTTTATCCCTAGCGATACGATCTATTTGACCAATCCAAATATCCAGGTCATTTTTCCGGATTCCATGACAAAATACATAACTAACTGGACCTGGGATTTCGCTGACAGCACCAAGATTCCCAACCTGAATCCGGCAAGTCATTCCTATACTGAGGAGGTGATACTCAACAATCAAACCGGTAAATTCCAGATTCAACTCCTGTTCACGGATATCAACGGGTGTGACACCATCATCGAACATGACCTGATCGTGAAAACCACAGAACTCAAGATCCCCAATGTCTTCACTCCCAATGGAGATGGCATCAACGACAAGTTCCAGATCACGCTCAATGGTGAATCGAAAGACAAAGACTTCGGACGGGCTTACCTGAGCAATGAGTTTGTTGCTTTTGACCGTTGGGGTCGGAAGGTTTATGCAAAGACCAATTATATGAGCGGTGACTGGGATGGAGCAAACCTTTCGGACGGAACCTACTTTTATATTTTAAAATGCCAGGGACAGTTCCGGGATGATATTTTCAAGGGATCGGTTACCATTCTAAGGGGAGGGCTAAAATAAACCCACCTGTTTCAATCTGAACTCATGCGCAAAGAAGAAAGATTCCGACTCGTCCTGGAATATTTTCAGGAGCACCGGCCACAGGCTGAAACGGAACTCATCTATACCAGTCCATACCAGTTGGCGGTTGCCGTTATCCTGTCTGCACAGTGTACCGATAAGCGTGTGAACCTGATCACCCCGGCCTTTTTCAGGAATTTTCCCGATGCATGGTCACTGGCGGCGGCCGATTCTTCACAGGTTTTTGAATTGATCCGCAGTTGTACCTATCCCAATAACAAGACAAAAAGCCTGATAGGAATGGCAAGGAAGCTTACAGAAGAATATGATGGAGTCATGCCCTCCGATATTAACGAACTTCAAAAACTTCCGGGAATTGGTCGAAAATCGGCGAATGTTCTTGCCGCCGTGATTTATCATCAACCCACCCTTGCAGTGGATACGCATGTTTTTCGCGTTTCAGCAAGACTTGGTTTGACAACCAATGCCCGAACGCCATTGCAAACGGAGCAGCAACTGATCCGGTACATTCCTGAAAACCTTCGCTCCATCGCACATCACTGGCTGATTTTACACGGCAGGTATATCTGCACGGCACGTAAGCCCAGGTGTTCAGAATGCGGATTAAAGACCACCTGCAAGTTCTATCTGACGGATAAGACCACAAAAACTTGTTGATAACTCAAGGGTCCATTTCAAGACTTTTACACCATTAATGCATAATTTTGAATTCTGACCAACTGATCCTTTGAGGTTACTTAAATACCCATTCGTTTAATTGGTAATGAAACAATTGGCTGATCATGGCAACACTTAAAAAAGGCGACGACGCACCGGATATTGACGCGGTAGATCAACATGGAAACAGGATATCTCTTGCTGATTTCAGGGGAAGTAAAGTGATCCTCTATTTTTACCCGAAAGATAATACTCCCGGTTGTACTGCAGAAGCCTGTAACCTAAGGGATAACTATCATGTTCTCAATGAGAAAGAGTTCAAAATCATCGGCGTGAGTGCAGATGATGAACGATCACATAAAAATTTTTCTGAGAAATTTGGTTTACCTTTTGCCATCATCCCCGATAAAGCAAGAAAAATCATCATGGATTATGGCGTTTGGGGGAGGAAGAAATTGTATGGAAAGGAATATGATGGAATTAACCGGATGACTTTTATCATTGATGAGGCCGGTAAAATTGCACATATTTTTACCAAAGTCGATACAAAAAACCATACCGCCCAAATCCTGAAAGAATTAGGGTACTAACGGAAACGACGTGTTACCGCACGTCGCCAAAAATGGAGGAAAAAAATCATGGCAAATGAAGTGAACAAAGAAAAGGTGAAGGCCTTACAGCTTACCCTGGACAAACTGGAAAAAACATACGGCAAAGGAACCATCATGCGGTTGGGCGACAATGCCATTGAAGCTGTGGATGTGATTTCAACCGGATCCATCGGATTGGACGCCGCCCTTGGAATAGGAGGATTACCTAAAGGGAGGGTGACTGAAATATATGGGCCTGAGTCGTCGGGAAAGACAACGCTTGCCCTCCATGCAATTGCTGAATCCCAAAAAGCGGGCGGAATAGCCGCCTTCATTGATGCTGAACATGCCTTTGACCGGTTTTATGCACAGAAACTTGGCGTTGATGTTGAGAATTTACTTGTTTCACAGCCTGACAATGGAGAACAGGCCCTTGAAATTACTGAAAATCTGATCAGGTCGGGTGCGATTGACATCATCGTAATTGACTCTGTAGCCGCCCTGACCCCAAAGAGTGAAATTGAGGGGGAGATGGGTGATTCAAAAATGGGGTTACAGGCGCGGCTCATGTCACAGGCACTCCGTAAACTGACCTCGACTATCAGCAAAACAGCCACTTGCTGCATTTTCATAAACCAGCTCCGGGAGAAGATCGGTGTGATGTTTGGAAATCCCGAAACCACTACGGGTGGAAATGCGCTCAAGTTCTATGCTTCTGTTCGTCTCGACATAAGGAGGCAAACGCAATTAAAGGAGGGCGATGATGTTGTCGGAAATCATGTAAAGGTCAAGGTGGTGAAAAACAAGGTTGCCCCGCCCTTTCGCAAAGCTGAATTTGACATCATTTTCGGTGAAGGAATATCCCGGCCATTCGAAATTATTGATCTTGCCACTGAAATGAACGTGATCAAGAAAAGCGGGTCGTGGTTTAGTTATGGGGATACAAAACTGGGACAGGGCAGGGATGCAGTAAAGAAGATCCTGCAGGATAATCCGGAACTGGCCGATGAACTGGAAGCGAAAATCAGGGAGGTGCTGAATCCCAAAAAATAACCTTTCCTTAGAAATTGTAATTGTTCGTACATGAGAAAATTCGTGGCATGTCTCTTTCTTGGCCTGATGGCATTGTCGGCCTGTCGCAGCGGCGGGGATGGCGCCGGGCAAAAAACGGATTCCGACACGACCCGGATGCGCCTGGAAGTGCTGAATCAGCAAATTGAGGATGATGCAGAAAATCCTGAACTTTATAACCGCAGGGCAAAATATCTCCTGGTAGACCATCAGTTTGACAAAGCCCTGAAGGACATCAAGAAGGCCATTTCGCTGGATGATAAAATGACCGGTTATTATATCACTTTATCTGATATATATCTGTTGATGGGACAAACCGAGATCAGCAGGGATGGACTGAAAAAAGCGATTGCCCTCAACCCCCGGGATAAGGAGGCCCTTCTTAAACTGGCTAAACTGTACCTCATTGTTAAGGATTATCCGAACTGTTATGCAACTGTAAAGCAACTGCTGGATGTCGACAAAAGTTTTGCCGATGCCTATTACACCAGAGCCATTGGCTTGCTTGAGCAGGGTGACACCATACATGCCGTTGATGACCTGATGCAGGCTGTCGATAAAAACCAGCAATATTATGAGGCCTATATTCAGTTGGGGGAACTCCATTCGATAAAGAAGAGTCCCCTTGCTGAATTGTATCTGAAAAATGCGTTGAATATCCGGCCTCAGAGCAAGGAGGCCATGTATATGCTTGGAATGTTTTATCAGGAGACCGGCCAATATACCAAGGCCATTGCCACCTACCAGAACCTTGGAAAAGTGGATACCTCCTTTCGTGAGGTGCCCTATAACATTGGATATATTTACCTGGTTTATCTCAACGATTTTTCACGTGCCATCCCCTTCTTCACTGAATCGTTAAAGAAAGACCCGGGATATTATCAGGCATATTTTAACCGGGGATATGCCTACGAATTGTTGGGGGAATATAAAAATGCGATGGAGGACTACCAGAGATCACTAAAGATCATGGTGAACTATGACAAAGCAATCGAAGGACTCAACAGGGTTGATAAGGCAAAGGTCAGGAAGTAAGTTCCTTCTTGATCTGTCCAAGCTCATCTTTGAGATTACTGGCACTTTTCTGTATTTCTTCGTACAATTTATCGAGTCCGGCCACTTCCTGATTTTTTGCCACCTCATCAAGTTTTCGGGAAAGTTCGATGGTCACAGGGTCCATAAAGTTTGCTATGACACCTTTTAAACTGTGTGCATTGAATTTTAATTGTGTGAAATCTCGCTCATTAACGTTTTTCTGCAATTTTTCGAATCGTTCATCATATTCGGAAAAAAATATATCAATGATCTCGACAATAATTTCTTTGTCAAAATACTGAAAATTGTCATTGAACTTTTGACGGTCTATCATGTCAGATTGTTTTTGCAAAAGTATTAAAAAATCATCTCGCTGTCATCTTCAGGAAATTGGATGCAGTGAATGGCAGCCTGGGCGTTGATAAGGCGATAACCATAACGGGTTTCAAACAAACGCCTGCATTCTTTTACTGCATTTTCCTTGAATGCTCTCAAGGGATTCTGGTACAAGAGCACAAAATCTTTAAGATCCTGGTAAATATCCGTATAGCACTCAGCAAGGCTCCCTTTGACGGGGTCGGTGTGGCTTTTCTCATGCAGATCAATGAAATAGAATTGATCTTTCTCTCCAAATTTGTTGTAAAGCAGGTTAAACAAGGATTCCCATTGCTCCTCGTTCACGTAATGCTCAACGGCAGTGTCATCAGAAACTTCGATTTCAGGAAGCAGTATGCTTTTCAAATAGATCAGCGGAGCAATTTTTTGAAGAAAACTTAGCAACTCCAGCTCTGAGTAGGCTTCCGCCTTCTCGAGGAAAAGGCAGTATTCATTTGCAACCGTGAGCATCTCCAATACTTTTCTGGAATAGATCGGGTCGTCGCCGGCGTTAAGGATGGGTTCGTTCATTCTGTTATAAATATTGAATGGTAAAACTACGTTTTTTTTGGTTCTTGTCAGTTTCCCAATGTCTCTGCATGTGGCGCATTTACATTGAAATCATAATAATTTGCATTCAGGTTGGAATTGAGCATAAACTGCACCTGCCTGAAATTTTCGGCGGTTGACGGATAAAAATAGGCTGAGATAATAAAAGCAGGGAATACAAGGTTGTCATTTTTAATTATAAAACTAAGCCCGATGCTGCTAAATAAAGGTTCATTAAATATATATTCCCCTTTTTGGGCGACCAAACCCGACTGCAATTCCATCATCATTGCAAAACGGAACCCGTAAAAATACCAGGGGGTGAAGCAAACTGAACCAAGTTTGCCTGTAATGATGTTCACCCCTTTAAAGTAATCCTCATTCCCAACCTTGTCAATTTCGAAATCCATGTTCGCATCATAATAATCGCTGTTGTTTGATCGCATATTGAAGGCGTACCGGTAATCGGCCGAGTAAAATAAACGGAATTTAAATCTTTTGTCCCTGGTTTTCATGAGTGGGGTGAAATAATGGAGGTTGAATTTTATTACGGCATCTTCAAACGAAGAATGGTTGAAATATCCGCCAAATTTCATATAGCCGGCGATATAGCCGATTTTTTGAAAAAAGTTTCCTAATGAAATATGAACTCCTGAATATAAGCGGGTATAAAAATCGCTTTGTTCAGTTCCCACTGTAATCTGAAACAAATGACCGTAGGGCAGGTTCTCTGTTTTCCCAAAATCAAGGATGTAATCGGTCAGATAATAATTATTTCTTGAGAGGGAGAATGAAGATAAAAACTGTAACCGGTTATAATAACTCCTGTTTGAATCAATGGTCACAACCGGCCGCGAGCCATAATCCCTGCGATTTATACCCACTGAAACTATAGCCCGTGAAGTCTCCTTTTGACGTTTGAGTAAAAATGCACGGCCAACCCATAAGCTTTCATCGTTGAAAAAGGATACAACCGTGGCTTCATTTGAAGTTTCAGTCACAGCTTTTTCATAGGCGGCAAAAGCTCCGCCTGCCCACTTGGTCTGGTTGGTCAGGAAAGCCCTGTCGAATCGCAGCAGGAAACTCCGGTCACCGGCAGGATTGGCCATATAACTTACGGTCGCATTTATGAGGGAACTCCCTATATTGGTATAGGTGTAGGCTACACCCTCAAACAGGTAAAAGGAGGCACGATACAAATCCAGTGACATACTGTTTGTCAGTTGGTCTCCCAATCCAAGGAAATTGGCATCGAAGAGCCTGACCCTGACCTGCTGCGGTGTTACGAGAGGCACATCAACGCCAATTGACCATACATCCTTTGCAACAATTACAAGATCAACGGAATCGCTCTGCGGGCTGGTTTTTGAAACGATGATCCTGGCGTTGTCAATGGCCGTGAGGTTTCTCAATAACCGCTCGTTATCGGCGAACAGGGATGGATTCAGACTGTCGCCGGGTTTGAACAGGAGATTCCTGCGGATTACATATTTTCGGGTATTCATATGCACACTGTTGAGTGCTTTGCCGATTCCGGTAACAGCAAGCCGCGAGGTATCATACACGTTCGATCCGAATGGGGGCAGAACCTTAATGCTGATATTCCGGATGATCTTTCCCCTGAACTCTTCGAACGGTGTAACACTCTTCAGAACCTGCAAAGTATCCGGCAAATCCGATTGCTTGGGCTCAACAAATGCCAGGTAATAAAGTATTTTCGTTATTTTTTTCCGGGAAAATTTCTTGTACATGGTATCATAAAACACTTTGGAGTGCTGGTATGCACTGGCCTCCACCATGTTTTTGACGCGGTGGGACACAACATAAAACGTATCGCGGGGAATATAAATCGAGGTGTTTTTTGAAAGGATATACCGTCCTTTCCTGATGATGATGGTATCTGTGCTAGGCTCGTCATGGTGAGATCCGGGAAACCGAAAGGTGCTGCCCCAAACGGGGAAGGAGAGAAAGAGGAATCCTGCAAAAAGAATAGAGGCTGATCTGAAATATATCAGGTTTGGAAAATCAATTTTACGAAACGCCAACCTCTTGAAAAGCATCTATTTCAGCTTCAATGAAGCAATGATCCCTGATATTTTTTCATCCAGCCGTTGCGCGGTCTGCTCAAATTCGGTAATGTCCCGAAGATTTTCACGAACTCCAAAGTAGAATTTGATTTTTGGTTCCGTGCCGGAAGGTCTTACACTGATGGCACTGCCATCTTCAAGAACGAATTGCAGTACATTTGACTGTGGTAAGTTGATGTTATTTGTTTTACCGTTAACAAGGTTTTTCTCAATGCCGGTCAAATAATCCATGATTTTAACCACCTTCGAATTATTTATGGAAACAGGAGGGGTGTTCCGGTAGTCAACCATCATTTGCTGTATCTCTTCAGCCCCAGTTTTTCCTTTTCGGGTCACCGAAATCAGGGATTCTTTGAAGAATCCGAATTTTTGATAGATTTCAATAAGCAGATCAAATAATGATTTTCCCTGATCGGCCATCCATGCTGCGGTTTCTGCAATCAGGGCACAGGCGCTTACCGCATCTTTGTCGCGTACAAAATCACCAATGAGATATCCATAACTCTCTTCACCACCCACGATGAAGGTTTTATGGTTTTCGTTTTGCCGGATAACATCGGCAATGAATTTGAACCCGGTAAGGCATTCGAAATAGGTGACGCCAAAATGGGAGGCAATTTGAGAGAGGAGTTTGGTGGTGACGATGGTTGAAACGATAAACTCATTCCCTTTAAGTTTTTCCAGTTCCTTCCACCGGTTGAGAATGTAATAAAAAAGGATGGCGGCGGTTTGATTCCCATTGAGGAGAATCATTTCGTTTTTATGGTTTCTAACCGCAATGCCCACCCTGTCCGCATCGGGATCGGTGGCCATCACGAGGTCGGCCTGGAGTTCATCGGCCAGGTTGATGGCCATGTCAAGGGCATTATGTTCTTCAGGATTTGGTGAATGAACCGTTGGAAAATTGCCGTCAGCAATGGCCTGTTCCCTTACCATGTGGATGTTTTCAAATCCATACATGGAAAGAATTTCAGGCACCAGTTCCCGCCCGCACCCGTGCAGCGGCGTATAAACGATTTTCAGATCCCTTTGATGACGGATGCATTCGGGGGAGAGGGAAAGCGCTAAAACCCGGTTCAGATACTCCCGGTCAATTTCTTTCCCTATGCTGATAATATTCTCAGGTACAGCAGTCCACATCACTTCATCAATCGAAGTGATCTTCTGGACCTCCTTAATGACATTCTCGTCATGCGGGGCAATCATCTGGGCCCCATCATCCCAGTAAGCTTTATATCCATTGTATTCCTTCGGATTGTGAGAAGCGGTAACCATGACACCACTTTGACATCCGAGATGCCTGATGGCAAAAGAGAGTTCAGGAGTAGGGCGCAGATCAGCAAAGAGATATACAATAAATCCATTCGCAGAAAACACCTCGGCCACGATCCGCGCGAAAAATTTGCTGTTGTTCCGGCTGTCATGCGAAATGGCCATTTTAACCGGCTTTTTATCCGGGAACATCAGTTTCAGGTAATTGGCCAGGCCCTGGGTAGCCATGCCAACAGTATATTTATTCATGCGGTTGGTTCCAACACCCATGATTCCCCTGAGACCACCGGTTCCGAATTCAAGATCCCTGTAAAATGCATCGGTTAGTTCAACCGGGTTTGATTCAATCAACTGTTTAACTGCCTTTTTCGTCTCTGCATCAAAACTACCACCGAGCCATCTTTCCGCCCTGTCAAGGATTGCTTTTTCTATTTCCATAGGTAAACTATCTGGTTTTCATTCGTGCTTTCCAATGTATTTTTCCTCTTTTTACTCGTCACTCGTCATTCCCCCTGATCCTCCCGATACACACCTTCAGGCTGTCGCGCCAGAACGGGATTTCCACCTGAAACCGCTGCTTGATCTTCGATTTATTGAAAACGCTGTAGAATGGACGTGGCGCGGGCAAGGGGTAGTCTTTGGTTTCAATCGGATTGATCCTGCAATGAATTCCACTGAATTCGATGATGGCCTTTGCAAAATCGTACCAGCTGGTGACACCCTCATTTGAATAATGAAATATTTCGACGCCGCCAAATGTAGGATTCTTTTCAAGAATGCCGAGGATGACTTTGGCAAGATCATTTGCATAGGTAGGAGTGCCGACCTGATCGAAGACTACATTCAGCTGGCCACGTTCTTTCCCATATTTCATGATGGTCTTGATAAAATTATGACCGAATTCCGAGTATAGCCATGACGTTCTGATAATCAGTGCTTTATTTGAATATGAGTGGATCTGATTTTCTCCTGCGTGTTTGCTTTTGGCATACCTGGATACAGGGTTGGTCGGGTCTTCTTCATGATATGGCCTGAAACCTTGTCCATCAAACACATAGTCTGTGGAAATATGAACGAGGAGTGCATCATGCTTTGAAGCTGCCCTTGCCAGGTTTCCCACGGCCTCCGAATTGATCAGAAATGCTGTTTTTTCATCCTCCTCAGCTTTATCAACAGCCGTATAGGCAGCACAATTGATCACGACGGCTGGTTTAAAGTCTGAAAAGAGTGCATCGATGGCCAATTCATCGGTAATATCCAATTCAGCAATATCGGTAAAGTGGAATTCAAAAGATGGGTAGGCTGGCTGCAACATTCTGATTTCGCTGCCCAATTGGCCGTTGGATCCGGTAACTAGAATTTTCATGGTTCTTTTTTTATAGCTATCAGAGGATGGACCTGAAATAGTCAATGGTTTTTATCAATCCCTCCTCCAGCATAACCTTTGGTTCCCATCCCAACTCCTTTTTCGCCAGGGAGATATTGGGCTGACGCTGGGTGGGATCGTCGGAAGGAAGCGGCATGTAAATGATTTTTGATTTTGTGCCTGTGAGTTTTATGACTTTTTCAGCCAGTTCAAGCATTGTAAATTCATTCGGATTCCCAATGTTTACCGGCCCGGTAAAATCTTCCCTGGAATTCATCAGCCTGATCATGCCTTCAAGCAGGTCATCTACATAACAGAAGCTCCTGGATTGAGATCCATCACCATAAATGGTAATATTTTCACCCTTGAGAGCCTGAACGATGAAGTTTGAGACCACCCGGCCATCACTGGGATGCATCCGGGGTCCATAGGTGTTGAAAATCCGCATAATTTTAATTCGGACATTGTTTTGCTGATGATAATTGATAAAAAGCGTTTCTGCAATCCGTTTCCCTTCATCATAGCATGAACGGATGCCAATCGGGTTAACATGCCCCCAGTAAGATTCAACCTGGGGATGAACTTCCGGGTCACCGTAAACTTCGCTGGTGGATGCCTGGAGGATCCGTGCCTTGATGCGTTTGGCGAGTCCGAGCATATTGATGGCCCCCATCACCGAGGTTTTCACTGTTTTGATCGGATTATACTGGTAATGAATGGGGGAGGCAGGACAGGCCAGGTTATAAATCTGGTCCACTTCAATATGGAAAGGAAGGGTCACATCATGACGAACCAGCTCGAAAAATGGATTTTTAAGAAGATGAACGACATTTTGTTTTTGCCCGGTGAAATAATTGTCGAGGCAAACCACTTCATTCCCTTCGTTCAGCAATCTTTCACAGAGGTGCGATCCTAAGAATCCTGCCCCGCCTGTAACTAAAACTTTATTTCTTATCATGTTTCCCGATTTTATTTATATAATTAAAAAACCTAACGGTACTTGATCGAACTGTTAGGTTTTTTAAATTGAAGTGTGCGAATTTAATTTGAAGTATCTACGCCAATGCAATAATAAGCAAATCCTTTGCGCTTCATCTCCGGTATTTCATAAATGTTCCTTCCGTCGAACACAACAGGATCTTTCAATAGTTTACGGATAACATTAAAATTCGGGAATTTGAATTCCGGCCATTCTGTGACAAGCATCAGGCAATCCGCATCAATCAGGGCATCATACTGATCAGGAGCATAATAAATTGTATCTCCGAGGATCCGTTCGGCTTCATGCATGGCCACAGGATCATAGGCTTTGATCTTTACACCAGATTCAAGAAGTTTTTGAATGATGACCAGGGATGGGGCTTCGCGCATATCGTCGGTCTGCGGTTTAAATGACAACCCCCAGATTGCTACTGTTTTACCAGTAAGTTCACCTCCATAGTGTTTCATCATTTTATTGAACAACACCGATTTCTGATCATCGTTTACGGCCTCCACCGCCTTCAGGACACGAAGGCTGTATTTGAAATCATCGGCCGTATGGATCAGGGCCTTCACATCCTTTGGAAAACAGGAACCGCCATACCCGACACCCGGATAGATAAACTTACTGCCAATGCGGGAGTCGGATCCAATGCCCCGGCGTACCATATTGATATCGGCCCCGACAATTTCGCAGAGATTGGCAACATCGTTCATAAAGCTGATTTTAGTTGCCAGCATGGAGTTAGCGGCATATTTCGTCATCTCAGCTGAAGTTATATCCATGAATATCACCGGATGACCATTTAAGGTAAATGGTTTATAGAGCGATTTCATCAGTTCCTCGGCACGGGGCGAATTGCATCCGACCACGATCCGGTCGGGTTTAAGGAAGTCATCAATGGCTGCGCCCTCTTTTAGAAATTCAGGATTCGAGGCAACGTCGAATTCGATATTGACACCTCGTTTGTCCAACTCTTCCTGGACTGCTGCACGTACTTTGGCTGCCGTACCAACCGGAACAGTGCTCTTTGTCACAATCAGCAAATAATCCTTCATGTGTTTCCCGCAATCTCTTGCTACGCTGATTACATATTGAAGGTCGGCGCTTCCGTCATCATCAGGGGGGGTCCCAACCGCGCTGAAAATAACTTCGCAATCTTCCAATGCCTCGGAAATACTCGTTGTGAATTTGAGACGATCCTTTTTCATGTTGCGGTGGACCATCTCCTCCAGTCCCGGTTCATAAATAGGGATAATCCCAATTTTTAAGTTTTCAATTTTTTTCTGATCAATGTCAACGCAGGTAACCTCGATGCCAACTTCAGCGAAGCAAGTGCCGGTTACTAGCCCCACGTATCCGGATCCAACGATTGCAACTTTCATATGTGGAAGTTTTAGTTTAATATCTGGAACAAATATAAATATAAATTAGTCCAATTGGATTAAATCTTCTTTTTGATACCGCTAAAACCTAACAATTAAGAAAAAAAAAGGCGCTTTTTGCCTTCAGATATTCAGTTTGGTCTGGATTGCCTGAACATCCTGCTGAAGTTTTTTTAAAGTTTCCGTGAGATGATAATTCTCACTGGTTGTGTTTTCAGGAATTTTCGGACTGATATAGTTTACAAACTGCCATATCTCACGAATATCACGTGTACTGATTTCATAAGGAGCATAGAGCGGATTCAACGAATGCAGCACCAGTTTTCCCTCGGATTTGACTCTGTTTTCAACAACTTTGAAAACGATACCTTCGTCAAGGGTAAGGATAATGTAGGCATCCTTATCACGAAGTGAAGTCCAGTCCTGGATGAAAACCCCGGTAACCCATGCCCCGTGAGGAATAGGGAACATTGAATCGCCACTTATCTGGAATGTACGGTATTTCTTCTGCCGTGATAAAAAAGGAAGCCGGAATGTGGGCAAAATACTGATGTATTCAGGGTCGGCAAATCCACCGGTATACCCCGCTTTTGCTTTTTCAGAAACCAGCTCGATGTTATCTTCATTATCCCTGTTGACCGTAGTTGCGAGAACCCTGAGGTTGCTGCCCTTCAGGTATACGTCATATCCCCGTTCTATTTGTCTTAACTGGCTTTCCGGGAGTTTTGACAGGTCAATCTTTATCAGGGTATCAATGGCGATATTGAAATAATTGGAAAACTGTATCAATGCCTCCATGCCCGGGTGAGCCACATTGTTCTCATATCCACTAAGGGTTGACCGTTTCATGTTGATGGCGGATGCCACATCATCCTGCGTGCGCCCGCGGCGTTTACGCATGAATTTAATGTTGCTGCTGAAAAACATAATAAAATATTTTGATGTTGCAAATATAATGATTATATTGTAATCTTAAAAATGATTAAATAATAATCAAAATAATTCCTGTGATTATTTCCAGAAACATAGTCCACCTTGATCTCGATACCTTCTTTGTCTCGGTTGAGCGGCTGATCCGTCCGGAACTGGTGGGGAAGCCGGTGATCATTGGCGGCACTTCCGACCGGGGAGTGGTGGCCAGTTGCAGCTATGAGGCACGGAAATTTGGAGTTCACTCGGCCATGCCGATGAAGATGGCGCGGGCACTGTGCGGCGATGCCATCCTTGTGCGGGGTGACATGGAACTCTATTCGAAGTATTCGCACACCGTTACGGATATCATTGCAGAAAAGGCGCCGGTATACGAGAAGGCTTCCATCGATGAGCATTACCTTGATGTAACCGGGATGGATCGCTTCTTCGGGGTGCAGAAATGGGCTCATGAGTTACGGAGAAGCATCATCAAAAACACCGGGCTGCCGATTTCCTTCGGGCTGTCGGTGAACAAGACCGTATCAAAGATTGCCACGGGCGAGGCCAAGCCAAACGGAGAACTTTACGTGGCAAGAGATGCAGTACAACCGTTTCTCTCCCCGCTTTCCATTCGCAAAATACCGGGAATAGGGGAGAAGAGTTACCGGTTGCTGCGGTCAATGGGAGTGGTGACGATCGATACACTGAGCCACATTCCCGTTGATATGATGGAACGGGTGATGGGCAAGAACGGCATTGTGATTTGGGAAAAGGCCAATGGCATCGACAGCACACCGATATACCCCTTCCATGAGGCCAAATCGGTGAGTACCGAAACCACATTTGACCAGGACAGCATCGACATCATCCGGATGAAAGAGATCCTGGTGAAGATGGTGGAGAAGATATCCTTTGAAATGCGCGACAAGCAAAAGCTCACCTCTTGTATCACGGTGAAGATCCGCTATTCAAACTTCGACACCCATACACTGCAGAAGCAGGTGCCCTACACGGCCTTTGACCACCAGCTTATTCCTGTGGTCAAAGAGCTCTTTGGCCGCATCTACCAGCGCCGCATGCTGATCCGCCTCATCGGCGTGCGCTTCAGCAGCCTCATCTCGGGAAATCCGCAGCTCAATATGTTCGATGATAACGTTGAGATGGTCAATCTTTACCAGGCGCTCGACCGGATCAGGAGGAAGTACGGGCAGAAAATTGTCAGGAGAGGGGTGGCGATAAAAAATAACGAAATGGCGAAATGATGAAATAGCGAAATGGCAGGATCATCCGATAAACCCGCACAGGAAGGCCATGGTCCCAATCACGTAATGACTGATGCTGACCCCGATGATGGTCCTGTGGCGCATGTAAAGTATGCCCCAGATCACTCCGCCAACCAGTCCCCATACAGCAAAACCAACCGAAAAGGTCAAGTGAGGCAGGCCGAATACCAGGGCCGAAAGGATGATGACCGCCGGGGCGGCATATTTCCCGGTGATGTTCCGTTCGATGGATGTAAGGCAAACCCCGCGGGCCAGAAATTCCTGGAGCGTGGCAATAACGAGATAGACGAGAAAGGTCCAGTCAAGAATTCGGAAATTAACCAATCCGTTTGATCCGTCCATCAACCCATTTTTAATTGCGAAATATTTGATCGCAAGCATGACAAGGATCAGCACTCCCGTCACCACGATCGATTCAACAAGTGATTTTTTCCAGTTGTCAAGGGTGAGCCCAAACCTCCTGAGCGGCAGCCTGGTGAAAAAAATAAAAAAAACAGCTGTGAGGATAAAAAGCAGGTCGGTCCCTCGGAAAACGATGAATTTCACAAATCCCTCATTGGGGTTGATGGCACGCAGAATCTCAATCACGAAAGTGAAAAGGCTTATGATGGAAAGCAGTGAGAAAAAAACCACGGAGCCTTCGGTCCGCTGACACTCAAGTTCAACCAGGGCATGGTTTTTCTCCTTCAATTCATCGATTTTCCTGTTCAGGTCAAATTCACGGGCTTCGAGTTTTGTGGCCATCAATACAAAGTTTTCGGTAAATTCCCCAATTGCGTTCCCGGCTTGTCCTGTTACAATATACGGGTAGAGTTCATCGATGCGGGAATAATCTCCACGGCATATCTCATTCGCCTTGGTGTTGAGTTGGTGAACCAGTTCGTCATTCATGGGATGGAAATTTAATAGTTACGTTTTCGTGCCAGAGAAACAGAGCAATACTGTCGGCCAATAGCGCATGGGATGACTTTCGATTACAAAGGTGAATAATTTGAATGATACTCAATGGAATTTTTTTGAAAAATGCCCGAAAATGATTATATTGTAGTCTGAAAAATGATCAAAATATAATCAATAAAAATATAACACAAAATATATCAATCTTTTACGGTTCATCATGCATTTAAACTGTCATTCATATTACTCGCTCCGGTATGGAACCATCTCCGTGGAAAATCTCGTTGAAGAGGCTGTGCATGCCTATGGTGTGGGCCAGCCGATGGCCCTCACCGACATCAATAATTCAACCGGGACCATGGAATTTGTTTCGGTGTGTAAGGAAAAGGGCATGCTGCCCATTGCCGGGATCGAATTCCGCCGCGACGATCACCTCCTGTATACCGGACTGGCTAAGAACAATGCAGGCTTCCATGAACTGAACAAATTCCTGAGTGAACACAACTTGAACAATCAACCCCTTCCCGACTGCCCTCCGGATTTCGAGCATGTATTTTGGATATATCCATATTCAGGCCACGCGTTACGCGTCACACGTCACGATTTCATCGGCCTTCGTCCCTCCGAGATCAACCCGCTCATGCTCGCGCGCCACCGCGACCTTCTTCCCAGGATGGTACTCATGGCGCCGGTTACCTTCCGGAATGCGAAGGAGTACGAGCTTCACCGTAACTTCAGGGCTGTTGACCACAATGTGCTGCTGAGCCGGCTCGAGCCCCAAATGATTGCCGCCCCCGATGAGATGATGCGCCCGGTTGACGAACTGCGCAGCCTGTGCCGCGATTTCCCGGAGATCATCCGCAACACGGAAATGATCATGGAGGAATGTTCCATTGCTTTCGATTTCAAGACCTCGAAAAACAGGAAAACCTTTACAGGGGAACGGTACGACGACCTTATCCTGCTTGAGAAACTGGCCATGGACGGGCTTCAGTACCGTTACGGAAAAGGGAATGCCGAGGCAAAGCGCCGGATCCGTCATGAACTGGAAATCATTGACCAGATGGGATTTGCCTCCTATTTCCTCATTGCCTGGGATATCATCCGCTATTCGATGTCGCGTGGTTTTTACCACGTGGGGCGGGGGAGCGGCGCCAACAGCATCGTGGCCTATTGCCTGCGCATCACCGATGTGGACCCCATTGAGCTTGACCTCTACTTTGAACGTTTCATCAACCCGAAACGCACCTCGCCGCCCGATTTCGACATCGACTACTCCTGGAAAGAACGCGACGAGGTGCTCGATTACATATTCAAAAGGCATGGCCGCGATCATACCGCCCTGCTTGGAGCCATGTCAACCTTTCGTGATAAGTCCATCTACCGCGAACTTGGAAAGGTTCACGGACTTCCGAAAGGGGAGATCGATGCCTTTCTGAAATATCCTGAAGAGGCGATTCATAAAAATCATATTATCCAAAAGATCAATGAGCTTGGGGAGATGATGGCCGATTTTCCCAATCTGCGCAGCATCCATGCCGGAGGGGTGCTGATCTCAGAGGAACCCATTACCTGTTACACCGCGCTCGACCTGCCTCCGAAAGGCTTTCCTACCACGCAGTTCGACATGTATGTGGCCGAGGACATTGGTTTCGAGAAACTCGATATCCTGAGCCAGCGGGGCATCGGGCATATATACGAGGCAGCAGCGCTTGTGAAACAAAACCAGGGCATCAGCGTGGATGTGCACCAGGTACAGGCATTTAAAGAGGATGAAATGGTGAAGGAGATGCTGCGAAATGCCCGGACAATCGGCTGCTTTTACGTGGAAAGCCCTGCCATGCGCGGATTGCTGAAGAAATTGCACTGCGACAACTACCGCACCCTGGTGGCAGCCAGTTCCATCATCCGGCCGGGGGTGGCACGCTCAGGGATGATGAAGGAGTATATTTTCCGTTTTCACAATCCCGGGAAGTTCAAGTACCTGCATCCGGTGATGGAGGAACAGTTGAAGGAAACCTACGGGGTGATGGTTTACCAGGAGGATGTGCTTAAGATCTGCCATCACTTTGCAGGTCTGGACCTGGCCGATGCCGATGTGATCAGACGGGCGATGAGCGGCAAATACCGCTCGAAGAAGGAGCTGCAGCGAATCATTGACAAGTTTTTTGAAAACTGCAGGCAGTCGGGATACCCCGAAGAGGTGACCAAAGAGGTTTGGAGGCAGATAGAATCCTTTGCCGGTTATTCCTTTTCCAAGGCCCATTCTGCCTCCTATGCCGTGGAGAGCTACCAGAGCCTCTACCTCAAGGCACATTACCCGCTGGAATTTATCACCGGGGTGATCAACAACTTCGGTGGGTTTTATTCATCCTGGGTCTATTTTAATGAAGCTAAAATTTCCGGAGCCAGCCTGCAGGTTCCCTGCGTAAACAGGAGCGAATACAAAACTTCGATCAGGGGAAGTGATATTTTCCTGGGATTCATACATGTTGCAGGCCTGGAAGCAGACATCGGAAAAGCGATTTACGATTCACGGAAAACAGAAATGGGGTATAAGGATCTGGATGATTTTATACAGCGTGTTCCGGTCACGCTTGATCAATTGATCATCCTCATTCGGGTAGGGGCGTTTCGTTTCACAGGCAAACCGAAAGCTTCGTTGCTGTGGGAGGCGCATATGCTGATGGGAAAGGGTCAGACCACCGGCCAGATTGAAAATCCAAAGCTCTTTCAGGCAGCAGTTAAGAAATTCGAACTCCCTGCCCTTGAACAGAATATCATTGCCGATGTGTACGATGAGATTGAGTTCCTTGGATTCCCCATCACCTATTCCTATTTTGACCTGCTGATAACAAAATTCCGGGGAGACATTCTTGCGCATGAAATGGCCTCCCATGTTGGTGAAACCATCCGCATGCTGGGATTATTGGTTACCATCAAGTACGTGCGTACCATCAAAAGGGAATGGATGCATTTTGGCACCTTTATCGATATCAAAGGCCACTTTTTCGATACGGTTCACTTCCCTAAGGCAGTTAGTATGTTCCCTTTCCGGGGTGATGGAATTTATCTCATCAAGGGAAAAATCGTGGAGGAATTTGGCTTCCCGAGCATGAATGTAGAAAAGATGGCAAAGATGCCGTTAAAGGTTGACCCAATCAACAGATAGGATATGATCAGCGCCTGGAGGGGATTTCAATACAAACGGTTGTGCCCTCACCCACTTTGCTTTCCAGGGTGATTTTTCCATGCATCAGATCAACAAACTCCCTGCAAAGGATTAAACCAAGCCCGGTACCTGGCTCATTGGCCGTTCCATTACGTTTGACCTTGCCGTCGAGCTTGAAAATCTGATTCAGATAATCGCCCGGGATCCCAATTCCGGTATCGGTACAACAAACAAACACAGACTTTTCGTTTTTACGATCATGGAGGGTAATGGCCCCGCCGGTTGGCGTAAATTTTATCGCATTGTTGGCGATGTTCAGGATGCAGTTGTCAAAAAGCATCGGATCAGCGTAAACCGTGAGAGCCGGTGTAATCTCATTACGGATTTCAATCCCCTTTTTATCTGCCCTTGCCCGCAGCAGGTCAATCGTTTTTCCGATGCTGGTTCTAACAGGGATTATTTCGGGAGTCGCCGAGATCTTTCCTTGCTGTGCACGGGTCCACTCAAGGAGGTTTTCAAGCAAATGATAGGTGTTCTGACTGGAAGTCTCAAGCATCCGAAGAACGCTTTTCCGCTCATCGTCGGTGAATTCATCATAACCGGAATGCAGCTCGTTAAGCAACCCTAGAAGTGAATTAAAGGGTGATCGCAGGTCATGGGAAATGATAGAAAGGAATTTGTCCTTCGTATTGTTGAGCAGCTGGAGCTTCTTCCGGTTGTATACAATGAAGATCAGTATCCCTGCAATCATAAGGATGATAAAGATGGCAAAGCCGAGGATGAGCCTTTGATTACTGATGATTCCTGCCTTCAGCGAATTTTCCCGTTTCAGATAATTGTTCTCGTCATTTTTCTGCTCCATCTGATAGGCGAATTCTTTTTCAGCAACCTTCAACATGATCTCCTTGTTGTAAAGTTGTTTGGTGAGTTCCTTGGTTTGCTGAAGGTTGCGAAGGGCTGACAGATAATTGCCATGAATGGAGTCTATACGAAATAACAATTCATAGCCGGCAATCTTCAGGTTTACTGCGCCAGCATAATTGAGAAGAGCCATTCCCTTGTCTCCGTAGTATTTTGCAGAATCAATTTTCCCTGAAGAGAGCAATGCTACACCGTAATTGATGAAAAGACCGGCCGTGTGAGTTACTGGTGTGAATTTATCTATTCTCGCCTTGGCAGAACGCAGATAAAATATGGAGGAATCCTCCTGATGAAGCATATGAAAGACACTTCCCATGTTTAAATGAATGATGAGGAGTTTTTCTGTTAGTTTGTATTTCTGTGCAATCTTTAGTGATTTTCTGAAAATGTACAATGCTGAATCATAATCGTTCTTAACCTCCATGAATAAAGTTCCCAGGTTGTTGTAGTTATCAGCCCAGAAACGTCCGTTCATGAACTGCTCGGGCGTTATAATGAAAATTTGTTCATAATAGGTCTTGGCTTTTTCGAAGTTGTGGAGGTTGGTATACAAAATCCCGAGTTTGTTGTATGCGTTCCAGAGTTTTACAGTATCCCCCGATCGTTTCATGGAGTTCATTGCGGGCAACAGGAAATTGAGAGCCTGCTTATAATCCTCGCGTACAGCATACCATGCTCCAAGATCGAGCTGAATTTTTGCATGCCGGGCCATCCCGAGTTCAGGTGTCCAGGTGCCAAGTGCCCTGATTAGCCAGAAAATGGCGCTGTCCTGCATCCCGTAATTGAGATAGATCGTACCGATATTCTGGGTTGAAAGAAAATATCCCAATTTGTAATTTTGTTGTTTGCTGTACTGGCGTGCAATCCGAAAGTACTGGAGTGCTGAATCGGGATTTTGCCAATAAAAAACTCCGATCATCATGGTCCCGCGCGCTACACCCGGGATAAAGCCGATTTTGCGGCTGACCTCCATCAGGGAATCCAAAGTATGCCTGGCTTCTGGAGTGCGTTCGCCCGATTCAATCACTGAAATCATGGCAGGAATGAGCGCAGATGTATCAGATTTTGAAGCAGATATGGGTTTTTGTTTTATGGTGGAAGGCAACGAGCCAGCCTGTAGTACGAAGGTGGGTATGAACCATAAAAATAAAATAAAATTCCGTGTGAAATTCATGCCTGAAATTTTAGCAAATTTAATGGAATCACTCTTGAAAATCAAATTTATTGTATGGGTAATTCATGGTATTCTTTATTCTACCTGCAAGATAACCATTTTTAATTGTGTGATAACTGATTTGATATAATTCAATTTTTATCTTTGCAGAACAAACCGATCAGGATGAATTAAATTCAAAGTCACACTTATATGGAACAGTTAAATTTTAGCGGTTGTACCATCCTGGTAGCAGAGGATGAAGAAACAAACTTTGAGTATATCTGGAGTGTATTCAAGGCAACCGGGTTGACCATGCTGCGGGCCAGGACCGGGATAGAAGCTGTAGAGCTCTGTAAAGAACATCCCGAGATCCGGCTCATTATTATGGATGGCATGATGCCGGTTTTGAATGGTTACAATGCAACGCGAGAGATCCGGAACTTCCGCACGAACCTGCCCATCATATTATTGACAGCATATGTAAGCCAATCATCCATCCGCGATGCTGTGACCAGCGGATGCAATGATTACCTTGCCAAACCCATCGGGCATGAAGAACTGTTAACCATGTTGAAAAAATGGTTAATAGTTTAATTAATTGCAAAGGGATGTGATGTAACCACATCAATATTCCGGTGAATTAGTTTGTGGATGTTCTTCAGGTAGGATTTTTCATCTGCCGAACAAAATGAGAGAGCGGCGCCAGTTTCTCCTGCTCTTCCGGTACGACCGATGCGGTGAACATAGGTTTCGGGCTGTTCAGGAATCTCATAATTGATTACATGGCTTAATTTATCCACATCAATGCCCCTGGATGCAACATCGGTGGCCACGAGAACTCGGATCGAGCGGTTCTTAAAATCCTTCAGGGCCTTGTCCCGTGCACTTTGCGATTTATTTCCATGAATGGCCTGTGCCTTGATCCCGTTACGGATCAGGTCTTTGACCACCTTATCGGCGCCATGTTTGGTTCGGGTGAATACCAATACATTTTTAACCGCTTCATTTTGCAGTACATGGGTCAGAAGTAATTTTTTATTCTCCTTTTTTACATGATACACCGATTGGGAAACCAGGATCGGAGGGAGGGTGTCAGGAGACAGATTCAATTGTACCGGATCGTGAAGCAGCGATGCAGCAAGTTTCCTGATCTCCTCCGGGGCAGTTGCAGAAAAGAGCATGGTTTGCCTTTTTGATGGCAGTTTTGCCGTGATCTTCCTGATATCATTGATAAATCCCATGTCAAGCATCCGGTCGGCCTCATCAAGAACGAGGTATTCCACTTTGTCGAGATGGACATATCCCTGGTTCATCAGGTCGAGGAGTCGGCCAGGGGCAGCTACGATAATATCCACACCCTTTTGCAAAGCCTGGGTTTGGGCTTTTTGTGAGATGCCACCATAGATTGTAACCAGACGGATGTCGAGGCCTTTACTATAGGAGTTAAATTCTTCGCTGATCTGGGCCACAAGTTCACGCGTCGGTGCAAGAACCAATGTTCTGACAACCCGCCGTTGATTGCGGTCCTTTTCTGTTTCAAGCATTTGAAGGATGGGCAGGGCAAAAGCAGCGGTTTTACCGGTGCCTGTCTGTGCGCATCCAAAAATATCTTTCCCCTTTAAAATGGTCGGGATCGCTTTTTCCTGGATTGGAGTGGGGTTCAGGTACCCTTTCTTACTTACAGCATCCAAAAGAGGCTGGATAAGATTCAGATTTTCAAAATTCATTTAAATGTAATTAATGTATATAAATTGAGGTTCTCCGGTCATAAAATTGTTAGAACAACCTTATTACGGAGTGTCTTTAAAAAAGTGTATGTTGGGCTGAAGGTAAAATTGGGAGGATTACAAACAGATTGGGATACAATCTTTCAAACGAGGCTGCAAAGGTAACCATAATTCCATGATTAAAAAAATAAATTCGAAAGCATACCATATATCAAAAATAAAGTCCAAATTTGTTTTGAGTTTAATTGTTCGATTTGATGATTTATCCTCTGTATTAAGAATTAACAAATAATTAGTTAGTCCAATGGAAAACAATGAATTAATAAAAATGACCTTTCCCAATAAACTGGATTACTCCTTTATGATTCAGTTATTTGTACGGGAAATTGCAAAAAAGATCGGTTTTTCTGGTGAGGAACTTGAGCAGATTGACATTGCCATTGAAGAATCAGTGTCGAACATCATGATTCACGCCAGTGATGAAGAGAATCCGACTTTTGACATCATATGCCAGAAAATCCCGGAAGGGATCAAAATCATCCTTAAGGAAATGGGAATCCCCTTTGATCCCGAACGAATCAAAAAATATGAATTGTCGAAGGTTCTTGACGATCTGTCTACCTCAGGGTTGGGGATTTACCTCATTCAGAAGGTGATGGATGACCTCTCATTTCGCAATCTCGGGCCACAGGGGAAAGAGACGGTCATGATAAAATATCTTCCGGGAGTTAATGCCGGGAAGCATCAGGATGAAAGTGTCGTGGAAAGGCAGACTCCGGTCATTATTACCGAAAAGATTGAATATGATGTGAGGGGTCTGGATGAGCACGAGGCCATCGAAGTATCCCGCTGTGCTTATAAAACGCATGGGTACACCTTTTTTGATGACCACATTTACTACCCTGAACGGTTGGTTGAGATGAACAGAACGTCAGAGATGATCTCAGCTGTAGCTGTTACCAGGGACAATGTATTCATGGGGCATTCGGCCCTGTTGTATCAGTATCCTGAAGATACGATCGCTGAACTGACATTTGTTTTCGTAAATGTTGAATTTCGCGGGCAGGGAGCATTGAACAGACTGGTCGATTTCTTGTTCCAGGTACCTAAAAAACGTGAGCTCCGGGGTATTTATGCCTATGCAGTCACCAATCATATTTTTACCCAAAAGTCGATGATCAAATTCCAGATCAACGATTGCGGAATCCTGCTGGCCACAAGTCCAGCATCCTGGAAGTTCAAGGGTATATCGGATGATGCAACCCAACGGATCAGTGTGGCCCTTGGTTTCAGATATATGATGCCACCGGTTGCCCACAATCTCTTTGTGCCGGAACATCATAAAGAAATGGTTTCCAAACTTTATCAAAACCTGGGGGTCACCCACAACTTTATTGTTCCATCTTCTGATTCGCTGGAGTATGACACTGCTCTTTCAATAATAAATTCAGGAATGAATGAGCTGGAGGGTTGTGCGGAAATTTTTATTGCAACCTACGGTCCGGATGCCAGGATTCAGCTCCGGAAAATTCTGCAGGGATTCTGCCTGCAGCAAGTTTCTGCAATTAACCTGTTTCTCAAATTAAAAGATCCTTTGACATTCTGGCTGACTGCCGAGTTCGAAAAACTGGGCTTCTTCTTTGCCGGTATATTGCCTGAATCCCGTATCGGAGACGCCCTGGTGTTGCAATACCTGAATAATGTAAATCTTGATTACAGTAAGATTCTTCTTGTCAGCGATGTCGCGAAGGAGTTGCTTACCTATATCAGGGCTCACGACCCGAACATCATCGATTAACCGAGACCGGACGCATGATTGTTATATATTCTCCTCATCATATTCTGCACAATCCGCCCAAGGAATTCATCTCAAACCATGTTGAAGCCTACGGTGAATCGCCGGAAAGAGCCGAATTGATTTATGAATCGCTCCTTGATATTGACTTGGCGGAGCACACCAGACCGGAACAATTTGATCTGGGGCATTTTTATAAAATTCATTCGGCATCCTACCTTGAATATCTGCAAACAGCCTATGATGAATGGGTTTCCGCAGGATTATGGGCAGAAGGAATCCTGCCGGAATTCTTCGCACTCGGAAAGCTGCGCGATCATCCTCCATCAAAAAGTCCGGAGGGGAAGGCGGGATTTTTTATGACCGATAGTTGTACGATGATCGTTAAAGGTACTTGGGAAGCCGTAAAATATTCAGGATTTACTGCACTTACAGGAGCTAAATACCTGCTGGAGGGCGAACCCCATGTGTTTTCACTTTGCCGGCCCCCCGGCCATCATGCCGGATACGATTATGCCGGAGGCTATTGTTTCGTGAACAATGCCGCCCTTGCTGCCAAGTATATTCAGGATGAGGGTGATATCCGGGCAAATGGCAAGTTGAAAGTTGCGATTCTTGATCTCGATTTTCATCATGGGAACGGGACCCAGGATATCGTCCAGCGACTTGATGATATCCTCCTGGTTTCAATTCACGGGAACCCTGATTTTTCTTATCCCTATCTGACCGGGTTTGAATCTGAAAACAGTTCAAAAAATATCAATTTTCCGCTTCCGCCAGGCATCAGCGATGAATTCTACTTAAAAGTGTTCTACGATGCGGTATCGAAAATCAAAACATTCGGGGCCCGGTACCTTGTCGTTTCACTGGGGGTGGATACCTTTGAGAAGGATGTACTCGGGAACTTTCGGTTATCTTCTGAAATTTATGGACAATTAGCAGAATATATCATCAGTGAATTAAATATTCCTGTTCTGATTGTGATGGAAGGGGGTTACAACACAGAATATCTGGCCAGGAATGTAGACTCTTTTCTTATGCCATTTTTTAATGTCACCCGAAAATAGCATGAGTGACAATGAGCGGCTGTGGCAACCGGCCTGCTGTTCCATCCATTTCTGTCCTGGCTTTATTTCCCGGTGTTAAGAAACATGCAGGATTTCATCCAGACCTGAGATTTTGAACGTTTTTTTGATAAAGGGCTGGCAATGAACGATCGAAAACTGCCCAAACGCAGCTTGTTTTGCAATACCAACACATATCCTGATAAAGGAGGAAGAGATATAATCAACATCCTTCAGGTCAAAGATGATCTTCTCAGGTGAGTCGCCTGTTTTGGATGGAAGATTGACCTGGATGATCTCACTCAGTTTCTGAACGGCAAGGGTGTCGAGCCGACCTGAAAAACTGGCCGTGAATTCTTTTTCATTGGGATTGTAGTTAAATGTTACCATGGGTTTTACAGGTTAATGATTTTTATAATAATCGTTAATGATTTCATCCGTTGAAAGTGATTCGTCATAATATCTTGCCTGGTCGTGGTTAAACCACAGTTCATTTGGCATTCGCCGGCTGACGCGCTGAATGTTGATCAGGTTTTTAGCCGTAATGTTTTCGGTTGTGATGTTTTTGCCGCCCGTTCCGCACCCCAGCGTAAGGGATGGAGGCAGATGATTGAAAAAGTAACCGACCGCACCCTGAGAGGTGGGCGTGTTGACCAGTATCCGTCCCGCATTAAGCAATCCGGCAAACTCCATGATCCGCTGTTCATTGTTGGCATAAATACAGGCGCTGTGACCGATGCCGCCCAGGTAATTCAGGTCGATGCAAATATTTACCGCTGAATTGTAATCTTCTGCCGAGTAAAAGGCAAGGATGGGAGCGAGGACCTCCATGGACAGGGGATAATCATGACCAATCCCGTCCAGTTTTGCCAGAAGGATCCTGGTGCCTTCCGGAACAGAGATCCCTGCTTTTGCTGCGATGACCGAAACCGGCTGCCCGACAATGTAAGGACTCATGGACATGGTTTCTTTAACAATGGCAATCTTCTCCACTTTTTTAATCTCCTCGGGTTCGAGGAAATAGCAGTGTTGCTTTTCAAATTCCTTCCTGACTTTTTGTTCTATGTTGCCCATCACAACGATGGCCTGTTCACTGGCACAAATGGTCCCGTTGTCAAATGTTTTGGAGGTGATAATGCTCTGAACTGCAAACGGGATGTCGGCACTTTCATCGATCATTACCGGAACATTCCCCGGCCCTACGCCTATGGCAGGATTTCCTGAGCTATAAGCCGCTTTCACCAATCCAGTTCCCCCCGTTGCCAGGATCAGTGCAATTTTAGGGTGGGCCATGATCTTCTGGGTGAATTCCCTGCTGCCGGATGAGATCATCTGGATACAATCTTCAGGGGCGCCGGCTTCAAGTGCTGCTTCATAACAAATCCGGACTGTTTCAGTACATGATTTCGCAGCTCCCCGTTGAGCGCTGATGATGATGGGGTTTCTTGATTTGAGGCAAATCAGGATTTTAAACATCGTAGTTGAAGTGGGATTCGTTACAGGAATCACTGCAAGGATAGGTCCCAAAGGCTGCGCGATTTCAGTTATCCCGGTTTTTGGATCAGACGAAATGACTCCGACGGTCTTTTCATTCCGGATGCTTTCATAGACCAGTTGAGTTCCGAGCACGTTTTTAATCACCTTATGTTCCCAAACTCCCATTCCCGTCTCTTCATGCGCCATTTTCGCCAGTTTTACCCGGTTGCTGAACCCGGCTTTAAACACTGCTTCAACAATGTGGTCTGTTTGTTCCTGATCATACTGATGAAATTCAGCGGAAGCCAGTTGTGCCCTGTCAAGTATCTCATTTGCTTTATCAGCAAGGATGTCCTCCATGGTTTTGCATTCAGTTTTTCAGCCGATAAATATACGCTAAAAGTTGAATAATCACTTTTTTATCCCGATCAATCCCTCATCAAAGTCCCAGTATTCCTGTACCCTGCTCGTAAACGATATCAAGGGGAATCTTTGAAGTTCTCAGTCTCTGAAGGTCAGAATGCAAAGTTTCTCTGATTGTTCCGTTGGTTTCAAGGTAGGCACTGGCCCCTGAATAGTCGCCGTCCCCCTCAAATTTCAGAATAATGGCCGCCCATTTATTCATGGCCTCACGGGTCTTTTCAAAATTAACCTTGTAGGTGCCATTGGTATTTCGTTCGAATGCACCATTGTCAGCGAAAAAGTTAAAGCACATCATGTTGGCTTTGCCATGTGCACTCGCAGCTCCAAACCTTACCGACCGGATCAATCCTGCCATATAGGTAACGAAACAATCCTCGGCCGTAATATCTTTGACCTCGCCCTTTGCAATCAGCTGGGTGGTCATGAAAAGGCCCAGGATATCAGCTTTTGCCTCTTCAAAGGATGAATATTTCTCCTTCAGTGCCGTACGGACATTTCCTTTTCCTGTGATGGTGTTTTTAATACCCAGCCCATGGGCCACTTCATGAAACATGATGTTGGAGAAAAATGCATCGAACTTCACATTGCTCCGCTGCGTCGAATCGATCAGTACATTGGCAATGGGCAATAAAATTTGGTCAAATTTGGCACGGATGGCGTTTTTCAACTGAAGTCTTCTTGACCCCTTGGCCAATTGTACCTTTTCATCGTTGGGCAGGTTTATGGCAATCGTTTTGCTTACTATGTTCGAATTTCCGGATACATAAATCACATCATATGCATTCAGGTCTGAATCGGTCCCCGGCTTTTCCTTTTTATATTTGGAGTCGACCGGAAGATCTAGTTGCAACTGCGGAAGGAAGGCAGCAAACTTGGCCAGTCTCTTGCTCCAATCCAGATCTTTTACAAGTACGGCGCCCTCATAGGCGGTTTTATATCCAAACAGCTCATCTTCGTAATTCTCAATGGGCCCGATGACAATGTCGAGCGTATTGTTTTTCATCTCCATCCACGCCATGTCACTGGCAAAATAATCGTCTGTGAGAAAAGCCTGTGCCCGCTTATTGAGATAATTCTTCAACCCCGGATCATCAGAAAGCAATGCTGCCTGTTTTAATAAATCCGATGCTTTTGTAATTTGTTCGCGGTACGCTTCATGATACCAGACAGCTTTCAGGGTTTTATCGTCATTACGCCTGATCAGCGTGTACTGGCTGGTTTTGTTTTTATCTTTCCACTTTTCAAATTCCTCTTTCGTCATATCTGCAGGATAAAATCCGGCCCCTGCAGGTTTTTCACCAAATCCGGGAATAAAGGGCTTGTTGCCATTCAGACGTTCCCAAGGTCCATAGTTAATCTCAGCAAACTGACGCATGAGCGAATCCTGGATCGTATCCATGAAGGCTTTTTTATAACCCACTGTCTGCTCCCAATATATGCCGTCAATGATCTTTGCAACCTCGATCAGCATGGGAATCATTTGTTTTTCTTTAGCACTGAGTTTTGTAAGATCAGTGGTGAGTTTAACAGAGGCATACTCGTTGATCTTTACACTGAGGAGGGAATCTTCAGAGCTTAACCTGTTCTTGTCACTGCCAGCCGGCCGTAAGCAACTGGTAAACATGCAAATCACGGATGCGGCACAGGCCAGCATCAGGAAGGTTTTCGGTGCCATGGGATTGATTTTTGTTTAGTTTATGCGAAAATAGGAAAAAAAAGAATTTTACTGCCGAACTGTTTGTAACTTCGATTCTCAATCCTCAGGCTGATTTTTAATTGCCAGTGGGAAATTAAAAAATCTCATGTACATTTGACACAAAATAGTCATTGAGATAACATTTAACAAACACCAAAACCAAATCGCCATGAGTAATGTTTTTATTCTGATTGTCGTCGGAGCAATATTGCTTCTTTTTTTCTCTGGGATTCGAATCGTTCGCCCAACGCACCGAGGCCTGATTGAACGGTTTGGAAAGTACAACCGCTTTGCTGGTCCTGGTTTTCACTGGATTATTCCGGGAATTGACCTGATGTACCAGGTCAACATTACGGAGAAGATGATCAATGCTGAACCTCAGGAGATCATTACCAATGATAACCTGAATGCAAAGGTTGATGCCCAGGTCTATTTTAAAATCACCAGTGATGAGGATAGTGTGAAAAATTCACAGTACAATGTCAATAGCATCGAATATCAGATTGTGAATCTTGCCCGTACCACCCTGCGTAACATCATTGGTACCATGACCCTGAAATCGGCCAACAGTGAGCGCGGAAAAATCAACAAGGAGCTTCATGGTACTTTACTGGATGAGACCAAAAGCTGGGGAATCCAGATTATTCGTACGGAACTGAAGGAAATTGATCCTCCCAAGGATGTCCAGGAAACCATGAATAAAATTGTAAAGGCAGAAAATGAAAAAATTGCTGCAGTCGACTATGCAACAGCTGCTGAAACAAAAGCGGATGGTGAAAAGCGGGCCGAGATCAGGCGGGCCGAAGGGGTAAAACAGGGACAGATCCTCAGGGCTGAGGGTGAGGCGCAGGCCATCGCGCTTGTAAATGAAGCTGCCGAAAAATACTTTATTGGAAATGCCCAGATACTGAGGAAAATTCAGGCTCTGGAAACCTCATTGAAAGACAATTCAAAGATTGTCGTCCCTGCCGGATCTGACCTTGTCAATGTTCTGGGAGAAATGGCTGGCATTATCCCCATCAGAGATAAACCCGATACCAAATACGCACCGGTTTAAACTGACAGTTACCTGGCGCAGGCGACCTGTATGGTCGCCTGTTCCTTATTTCGATGCCGGAGAAATCCCATTCTTCTTCATCAATTCCTTGATTTGTGGCATTAACCGCATGGCTGCCACATAACCCGAATCGAAGGCATCCTTGTTTTTTGCGCCACTCATGTATGGGATATCATCAAGGTCGGGGGAAATAAGAATATCGGCCTTGGCAATTTTATCGGCCTTTAACCTTTCTGAGGCAATGGCCAGTGAGCGTAACAGCACTTTGAGCATATTGTCGATCTCAACCGTAGTGTCGGATAATGCCATAATATCGACGGCAATGACGATTTTTGCCCCCATATCGCGGCATACATCAGCAGGAAGATTGTTCAGGACCCCGCCGTCCACGAAAGTCCTCCCATACATCTTTACAGGCTCAAAGACGAATGGAATGGCACATGAGGCATTCACAGTGGCCGCAACCGGACCGGTCATAAGAACCATTGATTTCCCTGAACCCAGGTCGGTAACCATCGCCCCAAAGGGGATTTTCATCTCTTCAATGTTTTTGGATTTACAGTTTTTAACAATGTATTTTTGAAGATTCTTTCCCGAAATAAAACCTTCGCTGGACCTGAAAAGAGAAAAATCAAATATTTGCTTTGCCTTGGTATTTACAAAACGAAGCAATGAATCGGCGCTGGGCTGATCGGCGTACATCGCACCCACGAGGCTGCCTGCGCTGGCGCCTATTATCAGGTCGATCGGTACATTGTTTTCTTCCAGAGCTTTGATAACACCAACGTGGGCAGGACCATGAAATGCCCCTCCGCCAAGCGCAAGTGCTACACCCGGCCTCGTTGCAAGTTTGCGTGGCGAAGGCATTTTTTGAGAAGTGTCTATAACCATAAACTGATCGTTACAGGAGAATAAAAAAAGACAAAAGAAAATAATCACCGGCAGTTTTTTCATACAGATCATTATAATTCCAAAAATTCCTGAATTGATGTATCAATATTTTATCCTTGGAAGTACCAGATCCAGCAATCGTTTAACTGATTCTTCAACTGAAAGAAGGTCAGTGCGAAGCTCGATGTCGATGCTCTGGGGCGGCTCAAAAGGGGAATCAATGCCGGTAAAGTCTTTAATTTCTCCACGGCGGGCACGTGAATATAATCCTTTAACATCACGCTCTTCGCATACTTTCAATGGTGAATTAACATACACTTCGATAAAATCGTTATGGCCAATGATGGACCGTGCCATTTCCCGGACATCTTCCGTCGGACTGATAAAGCAGTTAATTGTGATCACACCGCAATTCACAAAGAGTTTTGATACTTCGGATATGCGGCGTATATTTTCACGACGGTCGGTATCAGAAAATCCAAGATTGTTGTTAATACCCGTTCTCACGTTATCACCGTCGAGAACTTGAGTCAGGTAGCCGCGGCTGAACAGTTCCTCCTCCAGGTGCTTGGCAAGGGTCGTCTTTCCGGCTCCGGAGAGACCTGTAAGCCAGATTACCTTTGATCTTTGCTTTAACAGCTGTTCTTTCGAATCCCTGCCCAAAATATGTTGATGAACAGGGAAAATATTATTCATGGATAATGGCATGCCGGCTGAGAAAAATGAATGAGTGCAGTTGCAAATATAGCGGTTCCTTCAGAATATATATATGTCTCGGATTTTTCCAGGTACTAAATATTATTCAGATTTATTAAATGAATGGATATAGTATAAATTTCAAAAATCGTAAAAAATTGAAGGGATTTGAGGATCATAAAGTCAAATTATCACATAAAAAAAACCAGCGTTTCCGCTGGTTTCCGTTTGTTTGGCCTGATTGTCAATTGGCCTTTTGTGATCAGCCTGGGGCTTGAACAGATTCACTGTTTCGCTTATGTACGTATGGTTTCCAAGGTGTCAATTTTTAACGGTATCAGATTTTTGTAATTCTAAACATCCAGAAAAATCGCAAGAATTTGCCAACACTGATGCATCGTAACCAGGCAAAAAAAAAGGAGGCCGTTAAGCCTCCTTGGTGATCCGCCTGGGGCTTGAACGATTTTCTGCTTTGCCTATGTATCTAAGGTTTCCAAGGTGTCAATTTTTCACGGTATCAGATTTGCGTTATTTGGATCGTCATGGTGATTTTTACCCTTATCTCCATTTTTACCCTGTATTATAATTGATACATTTGTAGTTCAGATATTGAATTGTATCAATCAGAGAAAAGGAAATCCAATGACAAAAGAAACAGCTATTAAGTTATTCAACCAAAAACAGGTACGATGTCACTGGGACATTGAAAAGGAGAAATGGTATTTCTCGATTGTTGATGTTGTTGAAATTCTCACAGAAAGCATTGATGCCGGAGCATATTGGCGTAAGTTAAAAGAGAGGTTGAAGAAGGAAGGAAATGAAACCGTGACAAACTGTCACAGTTTGAAAATGCTTGCCGCCGATGGAAAAATGCGATTTACAGATGTTGCAGGTACTGAACAGCTCTTCCGGCTGATACAATCGGTCCCGTCACCAAAAGCGGAGCCATTTAAAATTTGGCTGGCACGTGTGGGAAGTGAAAGGATTGACGAAATTGAAGATCCGGAGATTGGGATTGACCGTTTGATGGAAACCTATTTCCGAAAAGGATATTCAAAAGAGTGGATCAACCAGCGGATTAAAAGTATTGAGGTTCGCAAGGAATTAACGGATGAGTGGGAAAACAGGGGTGTCGAAAAAGGCCAGGAATTTGCCATCCTGACCGATGACATCACCAGAGCCTGGAGCGGATTCTCAACCAAACAGTATAAACAATTTAAGAAGCTGAAAAAAGAAAACCTTCGCGACCACATGTCTAACCTGGAACTGGTTTTAAATATGCTTGCAGAAGCCACTACAACAGAAATTTCAAAAGAGAAAAAACCGGTTGGTTTTGAAAATAACAGGAAAATTGCAAAGCAGGGCGGAACCATTGCAGGCAATACACGCAAGGCAATTGAGGCAAAATCCGGCAGGAAAATAGTGACCCGGCAAAATGCGAAGCAATTGTCTCAAAGGAAAAACAAGGAATTGGAGAGTGGGGAGTAATCCAATGGTACTTCTCATTACCTTGAGTATTTTATCTCAATATATTGAGTAGATAGTGCAATCACTTTAGAAATACAAGGGTGTTTTGATCATTTGCCTTTAGAAATACAAGGGTGTTTTGATAGAATGCCTTCAGAGAAGAAAGGTAACAGGGTACAAGGCGGGTATCTTACTTCTAGAATTTCCGAAGGTCTTTCCATGATACGATCTTCACTTCTTTATGGGTGAACGATTCATCACCTCCATAGATGATGGATTTATCATCCTTTCCCCTATCCCCCGACTTTTCCAGAAACCGGAATGAGGTCAGAAAATCGGGGGAAAAGGTTCTTGAGGATTTAATTTCAATCCATTCCAATCGTTCATGCTCTGCAACCACATCCACTTCATTATGATTACTATCACGGAAAAACCAAAGATCCTGTGGAATTCCACTATTAAACCTCTGCTTCAGCAACTCAAGAATGACCAGGTTTTCAAACAAAGCCCCCTTCAGGTAATGCGTTTTCAATTGCTCAGCGCTTTTTATTCCCAGAAGATATGAAACCAGTCCCGGATCGGTGAAATAGATTTTGGGCGATTTGATTACTCTTTTTCCATAATTCTTGTAGTAGGGATACAATTGAAAAATGATGTAACCTGCTTCCAGGATTGAAATCCAGCCTTTAATCGTGCCGACGCTGACGCCGGTATCTTTAGCCAGGGAAGAATAATCAATCAACTGTCCCGTACGTCCTGCACATAACCTCACAAAATTGGTAAAGGTGTTAAGATCCCGGATATTCTGAATTTCCCGCACATCCCTTTGTACATAGGTCTCCAGGTAGAATGGATAAAATTCCTCAGGTGAAATTTTCTGATCATAGGTTCTTGGGAAAAATCCTTTAAAGATAAAGTCCTCGTATGAGAAATCCGTTACCTGTTTCAGCTTTTCAATTTCATTCAGACTGAAGGGGAGGAGTTTCAATATAGCCGTTCTTCCGGCCAGTGTCTGGGATATCTTTTCACTGAGTAACAAGCTCTGGGAACCGGTCAGTATAAATTGTCCGTGTATTTTTTGTTCATCTGAGATAACCTGTATATAGGATAATAATTCCGGAACATGCTGAATTTCATCCAGGATCAGCAATTGATCCTTCCGGTCAAAAATACTTTTAGGATCATTAAGAGCACGGCTCCTTGTTTCCGGATTTTCCAGGGATATGTATTTGTGTTTTGGAAAAAGCGATCTGACCAGTGTTGTCTTGCCCGACTGACGGGGGCCGGTCACAGAAACTACGGGATATTTTTTTGCAAATCTCAGGACGGCAGCGGATAATTTCCTTGGTATCATTTTATGTAATTTTAATTTTCAATTACAAAAATACATAAAAATAGTTAAATCCGGATAATGATTTTCTTATGAATCTCTTTAGAAATACAAGGTTGTTTTGATGATTTGCCTTTAGAAAAGAAAGGTAAAACGATTCCGTGAGGGGATTGTTCTTCGCACCGGCGGAAATGGCGAAATGTAAAATTCCAAAAAGCAAAATGGCA